>OFEK01000073.1_pt1 | contig 143624 bp, 115 predicted proteins | sample 1521131 | NCBI WGS metagenome assembly OFEK01 (sample SAMN05720209, study PRJEB24109) | activated sludge metagenome | isolation source: Anaerobic digester | place: China | collected 2015-12-16 | reverse complement strand
CCTGGCAATCATGAGATCCCATGACCTGCTGTCCGTTGTCAGAAGAAAGAAGTACACTCCGGAAATCTATGCCCGGAGAAGGCAGTTGAAGGCGAGTATACCGGAGAACCTCTTGAAAGGCCGTTTCTTCAGTTGTGTTCCAGGCAGGATCTTTGTCACCGATATCACCTACCTGTTCTGCCTCGAGGAAGTAGTGTATCTCAACTCGATCGTAGACCTGTTCAATCGGGAGGTGGTTGCTTGGCTCATCAGCCAGCGTCCTGATGCACGATTATGCAGCGATACATTGCTCATTCTGAGCAAGACACATGACCTTCATGGGGCGATAATACACGGAGATCAAGGTTCTGGTTACATCAGTTGGGAGTATCGCGACACCATCGTGCAGCTTGGGGCCGTCCAAAGCTGCACGAAAACAGATCGATGTTGGGAAAACGCGAACATGGAATCGTTCAACGGTGTCCTCAAGACGGAATGCCTGTACAACCGGTTTGGAAAGAGTCGATTCAACAGCAGGAGAGTTCGCAAGACCGACGTTCTTGATGCAGTGGTGAATTTCATCCCTTACTACAACGAGATTCGGCTCAAAGAGGACCTTGGATGGCTCAGCCCTGTGGAATATCGGCAGGCTAACATCAAGGGAACCTTGCCCGTACCCATCGGTGATTGACAGATTGAAGAAAGGTGCTAGGCTGTCAGCAGGTGCTGACGAAACAAGACTGTTACCCGGATTGGGAGCAGAGAGCAATTTTAGTGTCACCACAACTTGGTGCACTTGGTCTTGAAAGTGTAACCTCATAAGGGTGCATATCAAGGTGGGCTCCCGCATAGAATGGGAAGTTGTAATAACTTTTATTCTTTGGAAGGAGACCACCATGAGACAGGTTCAGTTACACAAAGCTATGCTCATGCAAGAAGTCCAGCAACTAAAATCGGCTAATGTGCCGAAGATCGAGGCCTATAGGCGCCTCAACAAAGAAGGCAAGAAGATATCCTGGCCTACATTCCTCAAATACTACAATGCAGACGAGGTGCCGAGTGCAAAAAGTATAAGCGCGAACTACGAAAAACAGAAGGTCTTTGACGTCGAGCCTTTTAGAAAGGAGATAATCCGCTGCCTAGAAGCAAATATCGACAACAAGGATCTAAAGGTAAGTAGCATCTACGACCTGCTAGAAGAGCTATATGTGGATTCAGGGTGCTATATGGCCTTGCCTGGCAGCGAACAGACACTGCGAAACTATATCCATTTTCTCAAAGCTAAGGGGATTGTAAAGCTAAAAGAGCCCTGCTTTAGGGAAATGGACTATGTGGATGAACAGGCTATCCCCTATGGAGAACAAGCACAACTGGATTATGGCCAAGAGCTGCTAGAGGATACTTCCATAGTTCATTTTATCGCTTTGGAGCTAAGAAGAAGCCGTTTTCTTTATGTGCAGCCTCAAGATCATCCTTTTACCGCAGAGGAATCAGTAACCGCTATCTACAATTTCATGGTGAGGATTGGTGGTCGCTTTAAGATGCTCATTATAGACCAAGATCGTTGCCTTGTATATGAACAGAAGCATGGAGAAATAACTCCTACAAGGGTGTTCAAGGATTTCCTTTTAGAGCAAGAAGTGAGCCTCTATGTCTGCCGTACTCAGGACCCCCAGACGAAAGGCCAGATTGAAGACCTTGTGAAATACGTAAAGAGCAATTACTTCAGCGCAAGGCTCAAAGATGGCCTCTCAATAGAAAAAGCTATAGCTGGTATCCCTAAATGGTGTGACAGAAAGAATAATGCAATCCGCCTACCATTCCACAGAATACCTTCCCTTAGCCTTAAGGAAGAAGCAACATACCTAAAGCCACTTGTTGCTTCACATTATTCTGAGCTCTCATGCCCATACAATATAAACAGCGTCGACAAGCTTGGATATATCACCTACCTCAGCAACAAATACTCAGTTCCCAAAATATTAAGGAACACAAAGGTAAGGACCAAGGTCTATGGAGAGAGGCTCTATGTATATGAAATAGATACTGACAGGCTTATTACCGAGCATGTCATAAGCGACCAACAGAATAGGATCATTGCGAAACAGGAGCATAAGCGCACGCAATCAGTATCCTGGATGGAATACAGAGATAAACTCCTTAGGGAGTTTGGCTGCGAGCACATGCTCCACTTTATAAACGGTGTTCTCAAGGAGAATCCCAGATACAAAAAGGAGCAACTAAGGGGAATCTACAACTTTCTTTTAGCAGAACGTCCCTCTCTTGAATTGCTCGACAAGGTACTTGCTTTCTGTGTAGCTGATCAGGTCTGGCGCTATCATTTAAGCGAGTTCGAGGAAGTGTTCAATACCATGAAAAAAGAAGTCTCCAAGGATGAATCCATGGAGAAGCTGCAGCAATCCTTGAGAGATAAGCTTCCCATCAAGGTGGAAGCTCGTGATTGTGCAAGCTATGCTGCAAGAGTCAGGCAACTGACCATGGAGGGCTAGAGCTATGGCAAGGATACGGCTATCAGTGGACAAGCTGCAGCAAGAGCTTTCTAGTTTTGGGCTTAAGAAAGCATCCTCGCTCTTACCCGAACTTATTAGCGAAGCAGAGAGAAAGCAGAGCACTTATGGCCAGTTTCTTAGAGAACTTCTCGATAAAGAGATCGAGGCACGAAACCATAAAAGGCATCATAGGAATATGACAGCTGCCCATTTTCCTCCAAATCCAAAACCCCTTGAGGCCTTCGAGCTAGATGAGCTCGAGGCTGGCATCACGAAAAATCAGATCGATGCACTTAAGGAACTCACCTGGATTGCAGCAAACCAGAACCTCTTTTTCATGGGTCCTCCAGGACTTGGCAAGACCATGCTCGCTGTCGGCCTTGGGCTTAAGGCTATCGATGCAGGTTACTCGGTGTGTTATGAACGCATGGTGAACCTTGTCGATATCCTCGACAATGCTCCTTACCAAAAAATCCCTAAGTATAGACTTGCGAAACTAAAGAAAAGCCAAGTAATCATCATAGATGAGATTGGCTATACACCGATAACAAGGGAAGAAGCAAACAGATTCTTCAGCTTCATCTCGGAGCTTTATGAAAGATCCTCCCTAATCTTTACAACCAACAAGAGGATCGATGAATGGGCTGAGGTAATGGGAGATCCTGTGCTCACTGCTGCATTACTCGATCGTATACTCGAAAACGCTCTCTGCTTCTCGTTGAGGGGCGAATCATATAGGCTCAAAGATAAAACTCTAAGGAAGGAGGAGAAAGAACCTGTGAGGGAATAAAAATCTGCTTACCGAAGCACATAAAAAAGTGCTTACCGAGGCATGTAAAATATTCCTTACCGAAGCACATAAAAAATACCTTACCGCACCACATAAAGAACATCTTACCGAAGCATGTAAAAAACATCTTGACATTAGCACTAGAGTATCGCCTTGGGTGGAAGTATTCCTCAGGGGCGATTCAAGAGTCTCTTGCGAGTGCCTGTGGCACAAGGATAGATGAGAAGCTCTATGTGTTTGACTATTATGATTCGGTCCTTGAGGCGATTGGGAAAAACCTTGAGCTTGATTTTTCTCGCCAGTCGCTCACTACGCAGGAGATTCGCCATCTTTTAGCCCAGACAAAGCAAAAAACCTAGGAGATGGACTACACTCTATATCGTAAAGACAATCTTACTATTTATGATAACATAATGGGTTATAAGCTGTTTTTAGGATACCAACTGTAAAAGTCAGGTTTTTTTCAGTTTTTCGTAGGATACACGAAACCATTTGAGTCCAGTAGTCTTTTTGATTTTGCACTATTTGGACTTATTTAAGATAATTTATAAAGGTGGATCAGCTCTTTCCGCCGAAACAGGATAAGAACTTTGATTCCACCAATGTTAGGACAAGTATATTCTGGATTTGAAGTGACTGCAACAAGTTTTTGGGGCAAAGGATCGATACTATTTAATTATAATGTATAACATTAGACAACAATAAGATGTATTGGTTACCTACCGTACTCCGCGCATGACTTGCAGTGCATCTCCCAATTCCCTGGTAAACGGGCCCCTGAATGAAGACCTAACGAATGTGTGACTTGCATTGCGTCATTGGCGCACTTTTTGCTAAGGAGCAATGCGACAAGCAAAAAGTGTGACAACAGCAATGTCAAGTCAACGTTATTGTTAGGTGCTTTTATAAATCATATTGTTCAATTACTGCCTGACGAATTGCCCTGCCTTCTACTTCATAATTGGTTATTGTCTTTATATTATCATTAGTGATCATTATTTGACCCTCATAGATTCTTGTATGGTCATATAATTCCTCTCGAGTTTCTGTAGATTCATTTCTATGCTGTGGAGTAAATGCTTTATGGCCGCGGACCACATTATTCTTCAATACCCAATATTTGACACAATCTCGATAAACGGCGATCCAGATGAAGACATCGCAACAATTAGGCTTTAGTTGCTGGAAATTCATTAGGAATCTTTTTGAAGAAGTTGATGATAATGCCTTGATATATAGGGGCACATCTGGTTGATCTCTATCAACAACTCTTGATGCTTTGACTTCAATTTTTATAATCTCACCATTATAAGGAAGATAAAGATCATACTCGCCCTTATAGTTTAGATCTATCTTCTTATTTGGCCTTCTCAATTCTGGTTCAACGGATAGTAAATGGCTGAATGCCCATGTATCTCCGAACCCCCTGGGTGCAGATATTTCAAAGACATAAAGGAATAGGTTGCGATCTATATATTCGTTTCGAACTTCTAGATATTTCTCATAGGATAAAATATTTCTTGATAATAAGGTACTGATAATATATTCATATTTATTAAATGGATATACAGACTGCAATGATTCTAATTCTGCTCTGAAACTCTCCGAATGCTCCAACTTGTCGATAAGGATATCTAGATCTTCAGTGAGCTTTTCCATATACACTTTCCTTTATATATGCATATTGACTATTATTTAATTTAGCTAGATTACATATATAATTATCAATTTCATCTTGAGCTATTAAATCTTTCTTAATCTTTAAATAAAATGCTAGAAAATCTTTATGCTGCTCTTCAGCTAAAATCGGAAGTGGTAACTCTTCTATATGTGATCTTAATACCTTTCTTGAATGAAATTTTTTTTTAAAGATGAAAGCATAAATTGGACTGTTAAAAAGGCACACAATAGTTTCAAATTGATAGTTTTTGGGAATAAATAAATTTGCACTATTTAATATCAAATGACCTTCTTCATCTATTGCGCAAACTATCTTGTCGCTGATAAATCGATATACAATCTTTCTTGATCTATATAATCTTATTGGAGCTACTTGCTGATATATATCAGGATTAAAGGAAATAAAACATTCGGGATTTTTATAAAAATAAGGAATAATATCTTTGCCTCTATAGATAGGTTCTGAATCTGCTAATGGCTTTCTTAATAGATGTTTAGCATTATTACCTGTCACAATTCCCAAGGCGAAATCTGTGCAATTTTCTAATCTGCCTGTAAAATTAGAGAATATCGAATCAATAATAGTATTTTCATAATTATTTGAAATAATAGGAATTAAGTAATCTGGTGGTGATAGATTTTTCTTATCTATTTCATAATGCTCATTATTTCTATTCTGAATAAGAATTGTGTCTCTTGATGAGCCTTTTTTTATATGCAAAAGAATACTTTCAGATAGTACACCTTTAAATGCATTACCTAATAGGTAAATAGATATTTCGCAATATTTGTTTATTAAATATCTTCGGATATTTCTATGAGCTGAAACATTCAAGAAAGAATTTGGCAAAAGGAAATACAAATCTCCAGAATTAGATAGCATTTTAAAGCAATTCTTTAGAGCTATACTAAATACTTCAGTAGTATTAAGATCTGGATGAAGTGACAGCAATTTATCTTTTTGTTTTTTTGATATTTTGCTTCCCCATGGAGGGTTACTAACGACATAGTCATATTTATTTTTGTAATCGCATGAAAATAGTTCAAATTCATCAAAAATAGAGTCTTTAATTTGGATATTAGGCTCTGCGTATGGATTATTGAAAAATAGTACTAAATTAGCTTCACATATCATTAAAGCTGTCTTGTCTATATCAAAAGCCCATATTTTATGAGGGTCATGGTTTTTATCGATAATCCTTAATAAAATTCCTCCACTCCCGCAAAACGGATCAATTACGGTTTTTTCATTAGATATATGTATCTCTGACAAAAGGTCTGAAGGCGTATAGTAGGAGCCAATCTGTGATTTCTCGGAAATACTTCTAATAGATTGATAGAATGCACCTATAAAATCGTCATCTTTATTAGGCAAGGAATATTCTAAAAATAGATTACCTATATTTTCGTCTCTACATAATTCTACAAGCCATGTCTGAATTTTCTTATATATGCTAGAATTTTCTATATATAATCTATTATATTTAAGCATTGCAATTATTAGTGCCAGTACAGCTTCATCTATTGAAAAAGATGATTTCTCATATTTAAGAATAATTGAACTCAAAAGCTCTTTTCTTTCCCTACCTGTAATTCCTAAATAAGTAATAAATTTTTTATTTGCCTGTGATCTATTTGCGCGCGAATTGAGCTTTGATTGACTTTTTTTTATTAAATCAATCGCTTTGATAGCCACTTCTCTGCTATAAGAATCATAGAGATTTGGCATTGGGAATATACCAACTTTTATCCAATTATTTATAGTAGCAAGTGAAATACCCAAAAGCTCACTTATATCCTTTTTGCTCATTATAGAGTCTGATCCTTCAGATTTATCTATACCTATTTGGACATCCATAATCATAGTATATCATAAAGATAATAGAAATTTTAAGAGTAAATGCTCAATTTGTGCCGCAGGCGTCCACCTAACATTTGCTTAACCTGTAATTCCGCGCCCGAAGGGCTTGGCGTGGTTTTTGCATAAGCAAAAACCATGACAAAAGAATTATCAGGTTGAAGCATTTGTTAGGTGACTATTCCTTCTTTCTTTACATCTATAAAGACGTTAACCATATATTTATCAAGTTTATTTCGTTTCGGTATACCTAGATATTGTTTTATTACTCGAATGGCACCATGCCACTCTTGTTCAGAAGCAGGACCTTCAACCGAGTCATCATTAATGAAGTAAATATTAATTAAGAAGGCGTTTATTCCATTTAGTACTCTTAAATAGTATAGATGCGCAATTCGATTTGCATATTGATAAAATGTTCCTGACCAATCAATATTATTATTAATATTTAGATATTCTTTTACTTCAGAAAATGCATCCATAATTTTTGCTTTTGATTCTGATCCAGCCCCAGTTCCAGGGCTTACAATTTCAGGGATATTTGCTTTAGCTTCCACAATAAATACAATATCTTTATCTAGTCCTAATGCATCCCATTGAGGTCCCCTGTTTGGCCAAAAATCATTTAATGGATAAGTAATTTTTGTCTTTAAACCTAACAAATCTATAAATTCTTGATCTCTATATTCAGCAAATTGATCGTCGCTTAAAGGTGATTTCCAAGTTATATTAATTGGTTTACCTATTTTCTCAGCAAGCTTCTTATTCAGTAACTCAGGTTTTTCATTTATCAGGATTTGAAGATCTTTTAAGCTTCCATGTGAATCATTATCCTGCATAAAACGTCCCATTTTTTCCTCCAGCGCCGAAGGCGTCCACCTAACATATTCTACCTCAGAAAACCCTATAAGAAAACAATCATAAAATTCAGAAAGAATAAAAGCGCGATAAGCTTCGCGCAAGAATTGTTAGGCTGTTTTGAAGCGTGAATAAGTTTCTCTGCGTCATATTTGATAGAAGCGTGATAAGCAATAAAGCAGCTGCTGTGCTTTCGTGCTTATGCTTCTTACCTGCTTCGTTTCAATCGGTCTTTAGTACTGGCCTAAAGGACTTTCCTTCAAGGGAGCAATCAGGCAAAGCGCAACGCCGGTTAGCTTCATGGCGCAGTTCCATAAAGGATAGGGAGGCTTTTATGTCATCACACTATAATAAAAGCGATTTTATGCAGTTTTTGATTGAGAAATGCCATTTTGGCAACAAAAAAACTAAATGGGCTTGCTATTGGGTTGAAAGGTTTGAGCAAAAGGAGCCGGAATCTGTCAATATAGTTGACACCTCAATGATCTTGTTCTTTTTATAATTTGGGATGCCTTATTGAGCCTGACTTCCCGCTTCGGCATAACCGTTCGGGGTCCACGAACGAAGCGCTCAGGGTGCACAGCGGCGGCAGCATCCAGAGTTATTTGTCGTTGTTCAAAGATTGTAGCCCGTCACGTATAGCGACCCCCCATCGGCAATTTTGCTGACCCCAGAGGTCGGCAGTTTTAGTGACCCCCCTTTTGCACTATTTTGGTGAATTTCCTGAAGACTATACTTGCATTTAGGAGGTTCGCCATGCCAAGGAGGATCGCTATGATTGAGTTGCGAGACATCATTCTGCAGCTCAGAAGGGGATGTGGCATCAAGCACATTCATAGAACCACAGGGCATCACCGAACGGTCATCCGTACGCTCAAAGCTATCGCCGAAGCAAGGGACTGGCTGAATCCCCAGAAGCCGCCGCCTGACGAAGCGGCGGTACGGGAAGCATGGGTGAGCACGACCGCTTGCGGCACAAAGCACCAGCTTGACTGCATCAGGGAAGACCTGCTGCGCTGGCACAAAGAGGGCATCAGCTTTGTCGTCATGCATCGGCTTGCCACTGAACGCGTCAGTTGCTCGGAATCAACCATAAGGCGCTATGTGCAGCGGCTATGCCCTCCCGAACCCCAGCCGGTAGTCGCACGAACCTTCATTCCCGGCGATTGCATGGACGTGGACTTTGGGCTTCTCGGTCTCGTCGAAGATGAACGGACAGAAAGCATAAGAAAAGCGTGGGTATTCTCCGCCCGTCTTCGATACTCCCGCAAGGCATACCGTGCGATCGTCTTCAGCCAGTCGCAAGAAGTGTTCTTTGCCTGCCATATCGAAGCATTTGAATGGTTCGGCGGAGTTCCGGCAACCGTCGTGCTCGACAATGTCAAAGCAGGGATACTCAAGGCTTCCTGGGACGATCCCCTCGCGACTCGTGCCTACCATGGCCTTGCCGAGCACTATGGCTTTGCCATCAGCGCTTGCAGACCCTATACTCCTGAGCATAAAGGCGGGGTCGAAAATGATATGCGCTACATAAAGCGTTCATTCTGGCCAGAAATCCGCATCCGCGAAGAAAAGAAAGGTCATACGATTCCGCGCTTTTCCCGGGTCATCGAATATCTCTCTACGTGGAATGATCGAGTGAGCGAGCCGCGAGACGTCGGGAAAGTGGGGCGAACCGTCCAGGAACTATTCTCGGAAGAGATCCATCATCTTAAGCCCTTGCCATCCTCGCGCTGGGAGCCGGAACACTGGGCTTTTGCCAAGGTACAGTCCGACTGGCAAATCCAGTTCGACAAGGCATTCTATTCAGTACCGTACCGCTTCATCGGCAAGACGGTGCTGCTTAAGGCTACTCACACAACCGTGCGTATCTTTCTCGAGAGCGACGAGATTGCGGTGCATGCGCGTGCCGACCATCATTGGCAACACCAGGTGGTTGCCGACCACGGGCCTCCTAAGGCGGCCGAATATCTTGCCACCAGTACTAAGGGGCTCATCCTGGCAGCAGAGGCAATAGGACCTGCAACCGGCCGTTTTGCACAAGCAATCCTCGCCGACCGTGCCGTCGATGCCATTCGACCCTTACGCGCACTTGTGCATCTGCAGTACCGCTATTCATGCACATTGATTGAGCAGTATGCACAGAAGCTTCTTGCTCATGACATTGTATCCTACACAAGCCTCAAGAATGAGCTTAAGTGTGCTGTTGAACATGCTGGTACTCCTGCACCTTCATTCCGTTTTGCACGAGATCCTGCGTACTACCGCGATGCGGCGGAGGTGAGCCATGGCTGATCTTGCCGTTCTCAAACCAAAACTGACCCGCTTAAAGCTTTCTGGCATGCTGGACAGCCTCCAGCAACGTTTCGATGAGGCCGTTGCACAGAAATGGTCGTTCTCTGACTTCCTGGAGCGCTTGTTGCAGGATGAAGTAGAGCGTCGTGATTCGAAGCAGCTTGCCTATAGGCTTATAAAATCAGGCCTCGATCCACACAAGACTTTTGAGAGCTTTGACTTTTCCTTCAACCCCAAGATCTACGAGCCAGCAATCAGGGAAATTGCCTCTTGCCAATTTCTGCACGACAAGGAGAATGTGTTCTTCGTCGGACCTTCTGGTGTCGGCAAAAGCCATCTTGCGCAGGCAATCGGTCATGAGGCAGTCCGTCGTGGACACGATGTACTGTTTCGTAGGACAGCACCCTTGTTCCGTTGGATTGCGGCAGGGCATGGAGACTCAAGCTATGCACGACGCCTGAAGTCCGTCATCTCAGTGCCCCTACTTATCCTTGATGATTTTGGGCTCCAGGCTCTCTCAGATGAACAGCAGAATGACCTCTACGAAGTCTTATGCGAACGCTATGAATCTGCATCGACGATTATCACCTCGAACAGGGACTTTGGGGAATGGCCTAGCGTCTTTTCGAATCCCCTCATGAGTTCCGCGGCTATGGATCGCTTGGTGCATCATGCGGTAAAATTTGTGATTGAAGGAAAATCATACCGGGTAGAAAGTTTTTCTTCCCGACAACAACGATTGACGGCAAGCAACTAGAAGGCTATGGTCAATCATGCAAAAGGGGGGTCACCAAAACTGCCGACCCGGGGTCATATCTGAGAGCGCTGCACCTGTCAAGAGAAAAATACAATGATTCGTTCTTCTCTTAGGCTCCTTTACAAGCAAACTTTCTATGAATACCAAATAGATACAAGCTTTCATGCTGTTTCGCAGCAGTCATATCTTCGCCGTCTACTCGACATGATGATGTCCGGAAAGGATTTCGCAATCAAAAAAACGGATCTATATGATCCATGACCCGGGCGCGCTTATCCTTCCTTGGACGAAACAACCACGACTTGCTTGTTCTGATTCGGTTCTCTATATGCTGTCTTAGTGGTGAGTATCCAATACGTCGCTTCAGCTAAGTGTCGTGCTACTGCACCAACTGCTATACCATGTCCTTTCGCTTGCCTTAGCCTCTCATAGAGCCTGGCTGTATGCCGAAAGCGCAATACTTCATGCCGCATAGAAATCACATTGGCTGCTTCTATGAATGCCCAATGGAGGTAATGATTGACATCAGAAGCTGTATGTCCATAGCGTACTTTTCCTCCTGAAGCATGGACACTGGGAGTTGTGCCTGCATAGGAAGCAAAACACGAGGCACTGGGGAAACGATGGATATCGCCTGTCTCATAGGCGATCACATAGCTAAGAATAGCTCCTACACCAGGAATCGTCTGTAAAAGCTTTATCTCAGGATCGTTACTCTGAACCTGAAGCATCCGAGCTTCAAATTCTTTCACTGCTTCTTGAAGTAAGTCCAACTGCCTAAGGAGCTCCTTTACTGCAAAACATGTCTGAGTAGGGAGTATCTCGAGAGCTGCTTCGAGTGAAGCACGACCTTTTATATTGAAGGCATCGCTTGTTTCATCGAAGGATATGCCATACTTACTAAAGCATGAGAGAATGCGATTCTTTAGTCGTATCACCATCTGCGTTAGCACCATCCTTGTGCGATAGAGCTCTCGTATGTCTCTTAGTTCGCTAGAAGGAATCCATACCGTAGGAAGTGTCCCTGTTCTCTGGAGAGTATTGAGACCCTTGGCATCGAGCCTATCAGTTTTCTTTGAAGAGGCGATCATCATCTTTGCTTTTCGCGCGTTGACTAACCTAGGAAGCATACCTGCTGCTTCAATCTCATCCACAATCCAATACCAGGAACCTATAGTCTCAAGGGCTACAGGCGAGCCAACTTCACACTGTGAAAGGAAAGCTCCTATTTCACCTCTCCTATGCTCGATACGCTTTTCCATCACCCGCCCTTTCTCTTTTTCTTCTACCACCGCATAGGTGTATCGCTTATGCGAATCAAATGCGATATACTGCACCTTGCTGCACCTCCTTAACGCTATTCAAGATTGAAGTAATCATACTTCACCTAGCGCTTCAGGTGCAGCGCTCTCATATCATCAGAAAAAGTGACGGGTAACAAAGATAAGGATATCGGCTCCACTGTGTTTCTCGTGCGGGGTGACGTAACCGATACCCGAATGCCGATGCTCGTTATTATACCAATCGATGAAGCGGGCAAACCATTCTCGAGCTGAAAGAATACCTGAAAACACCTTTGGGTAGCCGACACGGTATTTGACGCTTTTGAAAAAGCTTTCGATAAACGGGTTATCGTCACTCACCCGTGGCCGTGAATATGTGAGCCCGACTTCCGGTTGTGTAAGGAATGCCACCAGCGATAGTCCTTTCATCGGCCCCCAGTTATCCGCGTGTACGAAAAGCGGCATGAGGCCAAGTTCCCGGATGCTGCGACGGAAAAGGTTTCGTGCAAGTTCCAGGTTTTCGGATTCTTCGATACTCCAGTCGACAATCTTTCGGGAGAGGATGTCGAGGATGACATAGGCAAAGAGGAATACTCCTTTCACATCGGTCTTGAGCCACGTGATGTCCCAACTCCACATCTGATTAGGGCCAGTTGCCACCAGTTCTGGAGGCTTGCGGTTCCTTGCTGGTTTCCTGCTTTCAGTTCGGGAGGGGGGAGCTGATTTTGCCTTTAGGATGCACTAGAGAGTGCGCTGGCTGCCGTAGTAAGTGCCCTGCTCCAAAAGAGATGCAACAATCTGAGCAGGTGTCTTGTCGTAGTATTCTGCTGTGTTGGCTGCCCGATAAAACTGTTCGGCTTCTTCTGGGGGGAGCTTTCGCCGCACCGATTTTTCCGCCCCCTTGCGTCTGTCGACCGTCATACCGGCTTTCCAGCGTATGTAGCTTTTTATGGAGATGCCGAGGACTTCGCATGCTTTTTTCACCCGGGCACCGCTTGCCGCCGCCTCTTCGATGAGCGCTATTGCCTGTATTTTCCGCTCCGAATCGATTAGTCCTCCTCGTCCGAGTGAAATATCGCCCGTGCTTTTTTAGTTCTGCGTTCTCTCGCTTTAAGTCCAGTTGCTTGTCACTCACGATGTCCTTCAGTTCCTGTTCGTAGAGGGCAAGGTGTTCAGAGTGTAGCCCATGCTGACGCAGCCACTCTCCTCATTCGGTGTCGGCTACCTTTAGATGCACTTAAGGAACTCACCTGGATTGCAGCGAACCAGAAGCTCTTTTTCATGGGTCCTCCAGGACTTGGCAAAATCATGCTCGCTGTCGGCCTCGGACTTAAAGCTATCGATGCAGGCTACTCAGTGTGTTATGAACGCATGGTGAAGCTTGTCGATATCCTCGACAATGCTCCGTACCAAAAAATCCCTACACTTTTGACAAAGAGCCGGCGTTTTGCTAATGTAGAGACGACGAGGGGGGCAGGTACCATACGATGGTCTTGAACATATTCAAGTCACTGAAAAGCTTCTTTTATATACCAATACCCGGCCAATATAAGGAAAAGTTCGCTATTTCTACTTGTACCACCAACATAGCCAAAGCTAAAATCGTCTCGATAACCATCTTATTGTTAGAGATTATCATGATCATTGGGTCCTTTGTCGGCAAGAAAGAAAGGGTGTTCGAACAACCTGACATATACTACTTTTCGATGTATGTCGTATTGGCTATAGCGATGGCGGCATTTTGGCTGGTTTTTGTCGTGCTGGGAAAGGACATTCCCAGGCATCTGAAGACCATACAAGTCGCGGGAATAATTTTTTCCTGTTTGCTATTGTTTTGGGGCGCTGGTATATCCTTGCTGGATCAAATAGCTTACGGACAAATCATTGTGTACCTGGCAACGGTCATAGCGATTTCAGTTGTTCCACTCTTTCAGCCGATTATTTTTTTTCTCCTGTTTGGAGCTGCCCAAGTATTCTTTGTCGTCCTTCTGCCGTACTTTCAGAAATCTGGCGAACTATTGTTCGGCAATATATTGAACAGTACGACGTTGGTTTTACTTTCATGTATGATAGCCCGCATGCGGTTTAAAAGCTGGACCGAAGATTTTCTGAATAAAGAAGCACTGCTGGAAAAGAACGATGAAATTGAGAGAGTCAATAGTAAATTAGTCGAGGTAAATAAAAAATTGGAGATTCTTTCTCAAATTGACGGTTTAACCGGCGTCTTAAACCGTTTTGCCTTTGATGAAGCTTTAAGAACAAGATGGAATACATGTAAGGCTACCGGCACAGTCCTTTCATTGTTTATGATAGATGTAAATCTCTTTAAAGAGTTCAACGACGCGTATGGCCATATTGCCGGGGATAATTGTCTAAAACAGATCGCGAATGCCTTGTCATTTTTGATTGAAGGTTCTTCTGACATTTTGGCAAGGTATGGCGGAGATGAATTTGCTATCATATCGTCTCGCATGGAGAATGAAAACGCAGTGAAATTTGCCGGGCAGCTGAAAGAAACGATAAAAGAGGTACCAATAACTACCGGCCACTTTCCTGATCCGAAGCATGTTACAGTCAGCATAGGGGTACATTCCGTTATCCCATCGGATGAATTATCTGTTGACGACTGTATGATCGCTGCCGATAGAGCGATGTATGCCGATAAAGCCAATGGGGAACCACTGGAAGCAAGCATACCGTGATTTTCTGCAATCGAGCAAGCGGCCTACTGGGACTCTTGTAACCGAAGTTATGATAATTAAGATGAGGTTTTCAGTATACTATGGCATCCTTCGAAGAAGGAGGTTGTCAGCTGATAATTGAACTGGGACGGAAGATCCCGTGTAAGCGAATTGCAGCCGGCAACCGCATCAACTTAATGAGGATGCCCAGACAGGGGGCGTACCCCGAATAGACGTTTGATTGAAAAGGCTTCGTTCGAAGAGATACACGGGAGGTACCATGAGATTTTTAGGAATCGACCTGCATACGGACTGCTTTACTTGTTGCTATCTCGAAGAAAAAGGGCAAAAGCACATAAGGACATATCAGCTTGGTACAGTGGGGATTGAAGAATTTCGCGCCACCTTAGGTAAAGATACCTACATCCTCATCGAAGCGACCATCAATACTTTTGCCTTTGTTGAGCTTTTGCAGTCTCAACAATAAAGAATCATAAGGAAGAGCAAATGCTTTCAATTTGAGAGATGTTCACAATGTCTGGGGAGAACAAAAAAAGAATGAAAACTAGTTCTATGACACTGGAGTAAATAAGGAGAGGGCCTCAGTAATCGGTAGGCGCTATCCTATCAACCCGCTAGGAATTGGCTCATGCCATAGCATAATTCTAATAAGAATGAAGCCGCGGCAAAAGTTAAGCGCAGAAGTACTGACCTTGTTGTCTTTTATTATGATAATCGCCAACTCAATTAGCGATTATCATAATAAATAACATGTTTCATTGCTACGAAGACTCGCTACAATAAAAACTTCTATGATGAATAGCCAAAGATGATCATGGCGACAATGGTTTTCAAAGAAATGTATTTTCGCATAAGCTCACTAATACCTAAGATCCAGCTTCTCCAGCTCAGCTTTGGTAGCTGAGTCGAAATATGTCAAAGGACTTGGCATATCTGGCTGTTCTCCGGTATCCTGTAAAGAGAACTGTCCACTTAATTGCGTGGCAGGATTCTGTCGTTGATGTTTCATGAGCAAGCCTTCAGTAGTTCGATTGTTTGGTCCTTGAGTCCAAAAGCCTTTTTGAAGCAGTGCAAAGGGGTACAACCACCAAGGATCTTTAGTGGATAGTTATTCATCCAGTCTTGGATCTCTCTAATCCGCGTGTCGCTCACACAGCTAAAATTGGTTCCTTTGGGCAGAAACCTTCGAATAATCCCGTTGTGGTTCTCATTGGTCCCCCGCTCCGAAGAACAATAGGGATGAGCAAAATAGAGCGTTGTCCGCAGTCCTATTGGGGAGTTTGAGTATCATTTCAAGCCTAATCTTTCATTCTACCAGGGTAAGCAGGCACTCCCGTGATTCCTTATGCCCACTGTACACCGTGTCTCCTTCCCAATGCCCTGCTCACCCCAGGAATATCCCCCTGTTCGATCCAGTTGTAGAGTGTCTTCTCACAAATCCTTAAACCTGAAGGCCAGGAGGCTTCTTCATCGAGTTTCTTGAGTACCGCATAGGGACTATAGTGATCCTCACGAATCAAGGTGGCGATTCTCTGTACGAGTGTGTAGTGCTTCCCCGACTTCGGCTGTGGCTCCTTGTACGCCATCTTTTCTTCTGCGTCTAGTTGTGCATGATCCGCATTGTATTCTGTTCGTACAAAAAGTAAGCTGTGTATGTCCGTCCCATGGAATCTCCGTGTCTATTTTGATTTTTTGCAAAACCAATAATAGCACGACTTTTATGAGACTTTTTTCTTTCCCGCTTCTCCCTCTTTTAGGTGGACATTTTATGTTACTGCTCACCCCCGTGCACCCCTAATATTAAACTCTATTGACAGCAAGAATAATAGAGTTACAATAATAGCGATAATTATTTTCCATGGAGGAAATATTATATGAAAAAAGTAATATATTTTTTTATAATTGTTTCATCAATAAGCTTTTCTTTTGGCTGCTCTCCAAGAATTATCTGCTTTTCTGCTGATCCAGAAAGTATTTCTTCAGGTCAAGAATCAACTCTAAGCTGGGAAGTAGAAAATGCTTCAAGCGTACACATCGACGCTAACATCGGGCCGAGTATCGGATTTGTTAATACAACAGGAACTAAACCAGTGTCACCATCATCCACAACGAAGTATACCTTAACAGCAAAAAACAGTTTTGCTAGCGTAAAATCAGACTGTTATATTAATGTAAATTCAGTTAGCAGCTATGGATCATTGCAATTTGAAAATGCAACCGATAGTGTAGATGAAGATGATGGTAGTAAAAGTGTAAGAGTGACCAGAACCAGTGGAAGCAATGGAGCTGTAGGAATATCATACTCTACAAGCAACGGTTCTGCCACGAGCGGCAGCGACTATACTTCAAAGTCAGGTACTTTGAACTGGTCAGATGGCGATACAAGCACAAAGACAATTAGCATTCCTATAACTAATGATTCAGCATATGAAGGAAATGAAACTTTTACAGTAACGCTTTCTAACCCCATAGGAGGAGCAACGTTAGGAAGCCCTTCAAGCACGACAGTAACGATTATAGACAATGAAGGCATGCCCCGTGTATCATTGCAATTTGAAAATGCAACCGATAGTGTAAATGAAGATGATGGTAGTAAAAGTGTAAGAGTGACCAGAACCAATGGAAGCAATGGAGCTGTAGGAATATCATACTCTACAAGCAACGGTTCTGCCACGAGCGGCAGCGACTATACTTCAAAGTCAGGTACTTTGAACTGGTCAGATGGCGATACAAGCACAAAGACAATTAGCATTCCTATAACTAATGATTCAGCATATGAAGGAAATGAAACTTTTACAGTAACGCTTTCTAACCCCATAGGAGGAGCAACGTTAGGAAGCCCTTCAAGCACGACAGTAACGATTATAGACGATGAAGGCGTACCCCCTGGATCATTGCGATTTGAAAATGCAAGCGATAGTGTAGGTGAAAATGATGGTAGTAAAAGTGTAAGAGTGACCAGAATCAATGGAAGAAATGGAGCTGTAGGAATATCATACTCTACAAGCGACGGTTCTGCCACAAGCGGCAGCGACTATACTTCAAAGTCAGGTACTTTGAACTGGTCAGATGGCGATACAAGCACAAAGACAATTAGCATTCCTATAACTAATGATTCAGCATATGAAGGAAATGAAACTTTTACAGTAACGCTTTCTAACCCCATAGGAGGAGCAACGTTAGGAAGCCCTTCAAGCACGACAGTAACGATTATAGACGATGAGCCTCTGCCTGATTATGGGATTTTACTAGGTGAAAATAAAAAATGGTCTGTCTTTAATTATTCGGCTGCTGAAGTCGATATTAATAAGAGAGGATCTGCAGAAAGTGCTGCATTCGTAACTTATGATAATAGGTGCTATTTATATACATATGCTCCTTGGAATCCTATATCTGGAAGCTCCATAGAAGCTTATGCTCGAGCCGGAGAGAAAATAAAAATATATAGCAAAAATGATGGGGAAACATCGAAAAATAGTAAGATTTATTTTAATTACGGATATTTTGGGGATATCAGTAAAGCGTCCGATGGTACCGCTATTGTAATTATTAAAATTAGGCTTGCTGATTTTGATACGGGATATCTTGTAGAAACTAAGAACGTTTTGTGTGAAGTTGTAAGCGGAAAAAATTCGTCCGAGGTCCTAGATGGCACTTCTGGGTTTACAGAATCGATAAGCGCCAATCTGATCGCTGGAAAGACTTATATTGCTTACATACAAATAGGAGGAGCTTGTCAATCAGAACCCGGCTTGATCCCGAATAGTGCAAAGGTTGATTTTAAATCACTCGTTTCGCCATATAAGCTTTTGCGACTCTATTCTATTGAAGTTACATTTTAAGTTCTTTGCCTAAGCAATGTGTATTTCTAATCTTCTATACTAATGGGCCCTAGAGTTTAGACCATTGTCGAAGAAAAATAGAGTGGACCAAACCTTCTTGAAAAGAAAGAAGAAGGAGGCATAAAGTTCACTATGCGCAAACACTTGGACATGGAATTGAAGGCGAGGATTGCTGTTTAAGCGACTAAGGGAGAGAAGACGATTCAGGAGCTGGCAACACTCTACAGTGTGCATCCGAATCTGCTAGCGCTGTGGAAAAAGCAGCTAGAGGAGAATGCACCGGAGCTCTTTGAGCGATCCCAGAAGGATAAAGAGAAAGAAGCAGCGGAGCACAAGGAAGAGGAGCTATACAAGGAGATTGGGCAGCTTCAAGCAGAGAATGAGTTTTTAAAAAAAGTACAGACAGTTGTACGGGACAGTACCACAATGGTAGAGCCGAAGCATCCGGAGCTTTCGATTCGTCGGCAATGTGCACTCTTGGGTATCTCCAAAGGGAACGGTGTGCTTTGTGAGCATCATTGACGTCTATTCCAGGAAGGTAATCTCGTGGTAGCTGTCGAATACGATGGATACACATTTTTGCACTGCAGCCTTGGAAGAAGCGATTGTGAAGTATGGAGTACCAAGCATTTTCAATGTGAGCAAGGCAGTCAATTTACTTCAAAGGAATTTATTTCCGTGCTGCAAGATCATGGTATCCAGATCAATATGGATGGAAAAGATCGGTCGCTCGATAATATCTATAAAACCATCAACAAATGGTCTTGACAAAGGGGCCCAGCTTATCATGTCAGAAATTATCCCACGCATCATGCGTATAATCATGCACAAAACTCGCGCGATAAATGTGATAAATTATCACAAAACTGGCTTGACTTTTGTGCATTATCGCACTATCCTCGTTTTATGGAACGAAAAGCGCTTGCTGACCTTCAAGAATGGAAAGAAAGCCCCTCCCGAAAACCGCTCATTCTTCATGGCGCGCGCCAGGTTGGGAAGACATGGCTCCTTAAGGAATTTGGTGTACGCTTTTATCAGAATGTCGCCTATGTCAATTTTGAAGCAAATGATCGTATGGCGCAGCTCTTTGCGTCCGACCTCGATATCGCGCGTCTGCTTATTGGCCTCAGAATCGAGACACATACCGCAATCAATCCTGAAACGACCCTCATCATCTTCGATGAGGTGCAGGAAAACCCAAAAGCGCTCACGTCGCTCAAATATTTTGCGGAAAATGCGCCTGCCTACCATATTGCTGCCGCAGGTTCGCTGCTCGGCATCGCACTGCACAAAGGCATTTCTTTCCCTGTAGGGAAGGTCGATTTTCTTGATCTCTATCCGCTCTCTTTTGAGGAATTTCTCTGGGCTTTGGGAGAATCTGAGCTTACACGCATCATTGCACAACGCGACTGGCAGCTCATCGATTCGCTGCGTGATCGGCTCATACAGTACCTTCAATACTACTATTGCGTTGGGGGCATGCCAGAATGTGTGAGCACCTTTGTGGCCTTTCACGACCTTGAAAGAGTGCGCAACGTTCAAAGAGCGCTTCTCGATGCCTATGAACAGAACTTTTCAAAATATGCCGAACCTGCAATGGTTCCTCGTATTCGCTCAGTCTGGAATTCGCTGCCGCGTCAACTTGCTCGCGAACAGCGAAAGTTTACCTATGGACTTATCAGAGAAGGCGCACGCGCCCGTGAGTACGAGCTTGCGATTCAATGGCTCTGCGATGCAGGCTTAGTTCATAAAGTCTATCGCGTGGCAAAGCCGGGGCTTCCTCTTCGCGCATATCAAGAAGAAAGCGCATTTAAACTCTTCATGCTGGACACAGGACTTTTTGCCGCCCAGAGCCATCTACCCCTCGAAATCCTTCTTCAAGGTTCTGCACTTTTCGAAGAGGCCAAGGGTGCGCTCACTGAGCAATATGTGGCGCAGGAACTTCATGTGCGTAAGGACCTCGAAGTCTTCTATTGGTCGAGCGAGACCTCCCATGCAGAGATCGATTTTCTCATCCAAAGAGCCGAAGCCATCTATCCCCTCGAAGTCAAAGCCGTTGAGAACCTTCAATCCAAGAGCCTCCGCGCCTTTAGAGATAAATATTCACCACCTCGATGCTATCGCACTTCGCTTTCGCCTTATCGCGATGAAGGCTGGTTAGTGAATATCCCACTCTATGCTCTTTAGTGCATTCCTCAGTGCCTCGTAAGAAACTATAGTGAGCCCATAAAACTGAACCACATTTTCAGCAAAATAATAGAGGGGGCCAGTTAAGACTAAGATTGGAAAGTTATCACCGACTGCGAGGCCAAACGAGAGTTCCGCGCTTAAAGACCGTATCGACGAGATTCATTCCAACATGATAAGCGAGATGCGATGGCGATGGCGCATTCAAGAGAAGTATATCGGCATTCTTGCCGGGCTCGAGGCTGCCTGTGTGAGACGAAAGGTCAAGGGCAGCCGCGCCGTTCAGGGTGAGGGCGGTGAGGGCTTCTTCTATGGTCATGCCCATATTGAGCACGGCAAGCGCAAAGATAAGGGGGATGGATTGGCTATAGCAGGAGCCAGGATTTAGGTCGCTGGCCAGCGCAACCGCGCAGCCGGCATCGATGAAGCGGCGGCCATTGGCGCAGGGTTCCTGGAGGTTGAAGGCTGTGAGTGGCAAAAGGCAGGCCACCGTGCCCGAGCCGGCGAGTGCGGATATATCGGCGTCGGAGGCTTTTAGGAGGTGGTCGGCGCTGGTGGCGTGGAGTTCGGCGGCGAGGGCGGTGCCGCCAATCGGGGCAACTTCGTCGGCATGGACCTTGAGGGCGAAGCCGGCTGCGCGAGCTTTTTCGAGATACCAGCGCGAGTCTTCGATTCCAAAAACCCCTTCTTCGCAAAAGATGTCCACAAAGTGCGCCAGGTTGTCTTTTTTTACTCGCGGAAGGGCTTTTTCTACAAGAAAGGCTAAGAATTCGCGAGGTCTACCTTTGAATTCAGGTGGAATGGAATGTGCTCCCAAGAATGTCGGCACAATTTCCGGACCTTCTCTGCGCTCGGAAAGAGCACGCATAGCGAGTAGCTGGCGAATTTCTGTCTCTATATCCAGGCCATATCCAGATTTTCCCTCAACTGTGGTTATGCCTAGAGAAAGCATTGTATTTAGGCGTCCTTCGCCGATATGGATCAGTTCTTCGAGCGAAGCTTCTCGCGTAGCGTTTACGCTTTTTTGTATGCCTCCTCCATGTTTGTGTATTTCCATATATGCTTTGCCTTTAGCGCGCTGGTAGAATTCGTCCTCGCGCCATCCGGCAAACACAAAGTGAGTATGACTGTCGACAAAGCCTGGAACACAGCAGCGTCCTTGAGCGTCGTATGTTGGTCCTTCTAGAGCCTGTTGAGCGAGTGGTGAATCAGAAGCAGTCAAGTCAGACTCTTTGCCGACCCATGAGATCTGGCCTTTATCGATATAGATACAGGCGTCTCGGATTTTTCGAACTTGAGCCATGGATGGTCCGGCCATTGCCTTTAGGCCTTCGGGCGTCCAGAGTTCGCTTATGTTGCGAATCAATAGATTAGAAGAGTTTTCTTTCTGCATGGTTTTTCTCTTTTGATTTTCTATTATGTCCTATACAGAGGATCGAGTCCAATCGATCCCCATATTCGTTTGAGGTAATTGGACGATACCAGCAGCTCGAGTCTTTCATAAGCGCTGGAGAGCTCTGCCTGGACTCTTCGCTCGGTTAGACTCTTGGGCTCGGCCCTGTCCGCTAGAAATTTCTTTAGATAGGCTATGGACGTTTGTACATGAGCGATTTCCTGTTCTCGGTAGCAATCGAGTCTTGTTCTGTACCAGTCCGATCTTAGGACATACTCTCTGTCGAATAATTCTCTTACCTCTGGGTGTTCGATGCTCTTGCCTTCGTAGTTGCCATATACCATGGTGGAAAGGACTGCTTTGAGAGGTGGTATAGCAGCTTCGTATGAGCCATCTTCGAAATAGGCTTTGGCCGATTTTTCCATCGCAGCTTCAATATTCTCGATTCCTTCCACAAACTCTTCTATAGATTGTAGTTCTGGTCTGAGCATGTCTTCTGTAAACACGACTGAGGGTGTGTCGAACAATCTGCCTAGATAGGTTGCCGCAAAAAGAGGCGTGATACGCCATCCGAGCCTCGATGCGGGTATAAGCCTGCCTTCGTAGGTAAAATCTTCGACTTTTTCGAGGTAGCCATTCTTTTTTAAAAATTCTGGGTCGCGCTCTTCCGGGCTGAGGCGAGACCACAGCTCAGGCATCATAAGAGATATATCATGATCTACTTTGTATTTATGACCGATATAGCCGGCCGCAGTAGTAAAACCCGCATAGCCGGTAAGAATGAAGCCCAAGAGGGCGTTATTGAGATCGGTGGTAGGCACAAGGGCGTTGAAGGGTCCTTTTGTAAGAGCTCCCTCGCTTCCAGCCCCCGTGGTGGACGGGCTCTTACCGGTTAGAGAGCATACGAAATCCATGAATAGCTCTGGCAATTCTTGGAAATGAATCGGACCATATACAGCGAGGGATCGTATACCTGCTTGCCGATCGGGTGGGTTGTTCCTGCGTCCTGGCAAGACAGCGCCAATTGGTTGAGGAAGAGGTTCATCGGCAGGGATGCGCCTATATAGCCTTGGACTAAGCTCTGCGAGATATCGTGCCATTGGATCCGTATAATTTGGATCTAATTGCAGATAACGCGGATTCTTGGAAGGCACGCCATCAACGAGTCTAAAACAATTCGAGGCTACAAAGTATTCGAAGTCTGGGTCTTTTTCGCTCTCTTCTATGAATTTTCGCATGGGTTCGGTGTATTCGGAGAAATGTATTGTGTTTTCGATAATGCGAGAGGCGTCGGCGCGGGTGAGAGGTTCAAAATTCGACAGGAAATTGTCGTATCGCGCTAGATCTTTTTCGGTCTGTTTGTCATAGCCTCGAATAATGGCATCGTCAGGCCGTTGAAAGAATCGCGCTTCGCAATTCTTGGCAAATTTCAGGCTCAGATGTTTGGAGGCCCAATCAGGCAAATTTTCCAGTTGGTTGACAGGCACGATTATCGAAGCAGTAATATCATCTTCCCATTGAAGTTTGAAGGCTGGCATGAAGTCCTGCCTAAGCTTGAAGAAGCGGTTTAAGCCTTTTTCATTTTTTCCTACGCGGAGATAGGATCCCATTATGGGTTTGCCTTCGAACTTTAGAATGTTTCCTGTAGTACCATTGACCGCATCCACCGAGAAATGCGACATCCAGTCGAGACCCCAATCGGGCCTGTAGAATCGCTTTACTAAAAACACGAGGCTCTTTATGCGTTCCGGAATAGAACGCAACCATTCATTGTATTCGTCGGTATATGCAGGCGAAGGGGAGAGTAGCTTTATGACCGAACCGAGGGAGCGTTTTGGAGAGAGTATCGGCCTTGTGTCTTTCCCAAGATTCTCCGATTGATCGCGGAAACGATTGACATAGTCTTTTTCGATTATTTTTCTGGCTTCCTGCATATCCTTATCGAAATCTGCAATGACTATAGGCATGTACACGATAGCATCCTGGATCGATTTTGCTATCTCAGACTTGCCTCCGCCCGATACCGTGCAGGGCTTATGACAGAGAAGTCCTTCTGCGGAAGTGCCAATAAGTCGCCATGCACCGGATGTTGAATGTTGCTCCATGCGAATCTGATAGCCCGTTGGGTTTATGTAGACATTGCCCGGAAGAATACGCAGAGATTCTTCGATGCCATCGTTGACCCAATGTGCCATCTGGTCTTCCAGAGAAATATAGGCATCCTCGGGTAGATAGATGATATTTGGAAAGGTAAGATCGATGCCATAGCCTTCTTGTCTCATGTCGATGCGGCTGCGCATTATGGAATAAACGTCATTGAGATTGTGGCCTTTGGATTTTAGATTGGTGTCGGGCACGAAGCGCGTGCCAAGGTTATAGGAAGGAAAGACAAGAGCTCCTCCCGCATGTTCTTCTTCGGCGAGGCCTAGAAGGTTAGCAGAGTAAGAGATATGAGACTTTATTTCTTTTTTGGAGTAGCCGAAATAGTTGTCCGCAATTATCGTAATTATGATCCCGGATTCATCGCGAGCAGCTATTTTGAAGGGTTTGCCATCATTGTACTTTTCCGTTGGTTCGCGCCAGCACATTCCGTCACGGCGTTGGCGTTCGGTAGCTTGCTCCCATGGGGGTAGTCCAATCTCTTTCTTTGTAAGCTCGGTGAGATGCGTAGCTAGGATTATGCAGCCTGTTGTGCCTGTCCAGTGAACTGGATCTATGGCCGCATCGTTTTCGGGGATAAATGGATCTCCAGAATTTCCAAATATGCTCTCAACAAAGTCGATATTGGCGACTAGCGAACCAGGGGCAAAGAAGCGGATCTCCATCGATCTCTCTTCGCAGTATTCGGGAATTTCAGGACGAACGATAGGCCGCAACAATACTGATACGAAAGTATGCGCCTTTTCGTTCTCTTTTGCAGTAAAGGGCAGTTCCATAATCTCGAGTGGAGGGTTCAGAGCGGCCTCTAAGAGCTTAGCAAAGCAGAGCTTAGGCACTGCCTTTTTGTCGAGTGGAATTGGGAGACCGCCTTCCGCTATATGGAAGACTCCCTCGGTGGTCCGTCGATCGCTCTTGGGGTTGTGGAGGACGCCGTTGCGGACACGGTACGAGGTGAGGGTAGGGGACGCATGTTTGTGCTCATCGGGCGGGAGAGAGAGCTCGCGAGCCATACCACAGTGATCGAGAACCAGTGTGTTTGAGGGTATCTGCGGAATTCGGGCAAGGCCCAGGTCTGCCAGGTATTGATCGATGAAGTTTTGGATGCGCTGATCAGCTGGTGGAAGGATTCTAGGCAACAGCCTGTTTTTCTGCCTGAAACTCTCCAGCATGTCCGCGGCCAGTTGCACAAATCCGGTTCCTTCTTTGGAATATACCGGAAGGCCCAAACTTTTCAACTTGATATTTATATAAGAAATAAGGCGGGCTCTCTCTTGTGGAGAGGTTCTGTCCAGGCGTAGACCATAATCGCGCTTCGTCACCATAAGCAATACTCCTTGAAAAAAGCTCCAAATAAAAGGGGTAGACGGATTTTAGACTCATTGTTCATGGGCGACAACTGGTTCGGGATTCCAGCTCCATCTTTCCATGGTTTGGGGCAGGATCTCATCGCTGAGGAGTCTTACCACTGCATCGATATCCGGATACATTATTCTATCCTGTTCAGAAAAACGAACCACGGTTCTAATTATGGTATATATTTGAGCCGTGGCTGGAGATAGCGAATCTACTATAGAAGGAAAACCGAGCTGAATGGCGCGCAGATCCAGAGCTTGGCAAGCTGCAAGTAACTCCATGGCGATTACTCGCCTGGCATTGTCGATGATCTGTCGTGCCTTGCGAGCTGCGATAGTTCCCATGGATACATGATCTTCCTGATTTGCGCTCGAAGGAATAGAGTCTACGCTTGCAGGGTGAGAGAGTACTTTGTTCTCGGATACCAGGCTTGCTGCGCTGTATTGCACAATCATAAAGCCTGAATTAAGTCCGCCATTTATGGTCAGAAAGGCAGGCAGACCTTCGGAAAGGGTCGGATTTACCATTCTCTCGAGGCGCCGTTCCGAGAGATTAGCCAACTCCGAAGCGCCAATGCCTAGATAATCCAGGGCCAAGGCCAATGGTTCTCCATGGAAGTTGCCACCAGAAATAATATCGCCGCCCTCTCGGAGCACATAAGGGAAAATGAGCGGATTGTCCGTCACTGCGTTTAGCTCAGCCGAGACTATTTCCCATACATGCCGGATGGCCGCAAGGCAGGCACCATGAACTTGGGGAATGCATCTAAGGGCATAGGCATCTTGAACTCTAGTCCCTGAAGCCATGCTGGTAAGTCGTGAATCCTCCAGGAGTCTGCGCAGGTCTTGAGCGACCTCGATTTGGGCTTTTTGGCGCCTAAGTTCATGGATACGCGGATCGAGCGCCTCTGTTATACCGCGCAAGGCCTGAAAAGAAAGGGCGGAGGCGATCGTTGCACTTCGGTATAGAAGAAGGGCATCGTAGACAGATAGTACACCCAACGCGGCCATAGCCTGGGTTCCATTGATAAGGGCAAGTCCTTCTTTTGCTTCCAGGACGAGTGGTTGCACGTGGGCTTCTGCTAAAGCAAGAGCCCCAGCCATCCTTGTGCCTTTATAAAGGGCTTCTCCCATTCCGATTAGCACGAGTGCAATGTGCGCCAGCGGAGCTAAGTCTCCGGAAGCGCCAAGAGAGCCTTTTTCGGGCACAATAGGCACGATATCTTCGTTTATGAGCTGAAGTATGCGGTGTACGACCATTGGTCTTACACCGCTATTCCCCACCGCAAGAGCGTTTGCCCTAAGCACCATCATGGCTCTCACTATCTCAGGCGCAAATGGTTCGCCTTGGCCGCAAGCATGGCTCATTATCAAGTTTTTTTGAAGCTGCGCATTGTCTTCTTCAGAAATAATGACATCGCAAAATTTGCCAAAACCAGTTGTTATGCCATATTTTACTTGTTTTTTCTTGACTGCAAACTCCACAACTTCTCTGGATGCTTGCATACGCAATTCGGCATCCGGATCGAGTCGAACCGGAAGTTTGTGGCGAGCAACAGCAACAACATCGGAAATAGAAAGCGAACAACCATCGATGATCACTTCATTCATGTTTTTGATTATAACATAAGAAGTACCACCCATGGACAGAGATTGCCTATACCGATAGCATGGTTCGTCATGGAAACCAAAAGGTTCAAAGCATCGTTTTTTGGCGTTATTGTTGCTGTAATTTGGGGTTTGACATTTCTTTCGATCAAAGTAGCTCTGCGCGAATTTGGGCCCATGAGTCTTCCTCTATTTCGATTTGTAATTGCTTCGCTTTTGCTGGCCTTGATAATGATATTGACCCGGACCAGGTTTCGAATTGCATGGAGAGATGTTCCGATGCTCTCACTGAGCGCTTTTTCCGGTGTAACTTTGTATTACTACTTCGAGAACAATGGCATAATGCGGCTCACTGCGTCAGAATCGTCGCTCATAGTAGGGACTATTCCTGTTGTCACGCTTCTTGCGGAGATGATTGCATTCAAGATTCGGCCTCGACGCTCGGTAATGCTGGGAATAGTACTCTCTTTTGTAGGCGTAGCGCTAATCGTGATGCGATCGGAAAATGCTTCGACATCTGTGTCTGGTTATTTTTTTATGCTAGGAGCAGTTCTTTCTTGGGTGGCCTATGGATTTATAACTAAGCCGCTATCTGGGCGCTATCCTATGTTGACAATAACGTTCTGGCAGATGGTGATAGGTGCCCTGGGTTGCATGCCTTTTGCGCTTGCCGAACAGCAATCCTGGACTGGGTTTTCAACCTCAGTGCTCCTAAACGCTACATTTCTGGCCGTGTTTGGCTCGGCTATAGGCTATTGGCTCTATATCATCGTGCTGGATGAGCTAGGGCCGGGAAGATCGAGCGTGTTTATCAATCTCATTCCGGTAGTATCTGTGACTGCTTCCTTTGTTTTTCTAGGAGAGCGCCTCAGCGCCATGCAGGTTGCGGGAGCCTGCCTTGCAATTGCGGGTGTATATTTGGCATCCAGTGGCTCATAAACAAGATCTAGTAAAGGCGGCTTTGATTTGCTATCGAGCGCGCCAAGATGCAAGCCCCGGTTGTTGCGTCGGCTCGAGGCACAACAACGCGGTGGCGCGGCAATGTGGAGAGTATTCGCGCTTCCGTATCGCGCCATAGGCGTTCATTGTTCGTGATAAAACCTCCTGAAAAGGCTATCTTTCCGCCGATGGTCGCTTCTCCGAGTCGGATAGCAATGGAAGTTGCAAGCAAGGCTAGTTCTTCTGCGGCTTCGATGAATATTTGCCTTGCTGTTTCGTCGCCTCGATCTTGTTCTTCTGCCACAATCTTTGCAAACGCCGCGATTTTCGCCTTGTCGAAATCCTCGTAGATGGCTGGAATAAGGGAAAAGGCCTCTTTTTCGCCAAAATAGGCAAGGGCTCTGCCAAGCAAATCGGTTTGAGGCCCCCTTCTATCCTGGAATCGAATTGCTGCATTTAGAGCGCGAAGTCCGACCCAGTAAGCCGATCCCTCATCTCCAAGGATATGACCCCATCCTCCGGATCGGATGATTCGACCTACACTATCGGCTCCCACCGCAATAGATCCGGTTCCCGCGATGAGGAGAATCCCTCGAAGTTCTCCGAAGGCTCCAGCAAGGGCGGGGATAGAATCGTTCTTTACTTCTATGAGAGTATCGAAACCCAGATTTCCGGCTTCTCGAATGATGCTTCGCATCATGCCTGTATCTGCTTCTCTATCGATGCCAGCTACACCAGCAAAACCTGAAATGCAGTTGTCGGCGGAGAGATTGATATTCTTGTACATTCCTGAAAAAAGATCATCGAGCGTTTTTCTGGAGCCGTTCCATCCGACTGATCTGGGGTTCATGCTGAGACTTTCGGCCTGGTACAGCATCTTGCCTTCCAGGCTTTCTATCCTCAGCCTTGTCGATGTACCTCCGCCATCTATGCCAAAAATCCATTGGTTATCCATCAGGGACCTCGCAAATTTTTTTCTTTTATGCTAGGGCATTATCAAGACTAGACTATTCTAATTGCAGGAGCTAATGCATTCAATAAGGAATTTCAGATAATTCAAGATGGAGGCGCAACGATAGGCGCATCGGCCTTATGGACAGGCGCACCGATTTCACCGAAAAGTCGATCGATAGGCGCTCCAAGCTCAAAAAGCGCTTGTCTTAGATGGTCTGCATCGATATAGTGAACGGCTTGAATGCCGAGACTAGAGGCGGCCTTTATATTCTCTTCGCTATCGTCGGTAAAGAAAGTGCGCTCGGCAGGTACTCCTTCCGCTTCGAGAATATGTTGCCAGAACTCTGGCTCAGGTTTTATGTGACCTATAATATGAGATGCGTATACCGCATGGAATGGACTATATAATCCAAGCTGGATATTGATTTCGTGGTGACTATCGATTGTGTTAGTTCCGCATACTACCCTGGCTTTCTTTGACAATTCATCGACTAATGAGAAAGTGTCTTCATCGGGGAGCGGTCTGAATAACGTCTTTAGATAATTCTCGGAAGGCCTGATCCCTGTGCGATCAGAAAACCTTCGCCAGAACTCGGCGCTGTCTATCGACCCTCTTGAGAGTGATTTTATATCAGGTGCAATAAAATCGAGGAAAGTGGCCATATCCAATCCCAGGGCAGCCGCTACATCGCCCATAATCATATGGTTCCGTATTAGAACCCCTCCTTCGTCGAAAATATAGAGGTCGATCATGTTTTGCTCCCGGTATAGACTCCAGCGCCGCTCAAGAAATACTTGGACATGGTAAAGAAAAGTAGAAAAACAGGCAATGCCGCAATGACCGCTACGGCCATCATGGCGCCCTCGTCGGTGCTAAGCTCTGATGTGAAGAGTACTATATAGAGGGGTATGGTCTTGAGCTCTTCCTTTTGTATTATTAGAAGAGGCCAAATCAGATTATCCCACTGTCCGCGAAAGGCGAGAATTGCCAATGTGGCAATAGCCGGTGTTGCATTGCGGAATACTATAGATCTGTATATTTGAAACTCGGAGCAGCCATCTATGCGCGCCGCATCTAGCAGTTCATCCGGAAAACCCAACAGGAACTGGCGCATAAGGAATACTCCGAAAGCGCTCGTAAGGAAAGGAAGTATGAGTCCGATCAGTCGATTCTGAAGGCCAAATTTAACCGCGGTCAAGTAAAGCGGAATCATTACGGTCTCGAAAGGAATCATCATAGTCGCCATAATTCCCATAAATACTATATTTCTTCCTTTGAAATGGAATTTGGCCAATCCATAGCCAGTAAGTGAGGCGAGAATCACGGATGATAAAGCTACCGATGAAGCTACAATGAAGGAATTGGCAATATTCCGTAGGTATATCCAGCTTCCGTCGGATCCTTTGAGAGCACGCAGATAATTCGACCAAAGTGGTGTCTCCGGAATCCAGCGATAAGGGATGGTTGTAACATCATGGCCAGGCATGAGAGAAGCGCTGAACATGAAAGCAAATGGAAGAAGCGCTGCAGAACATGCCATTATGAGAATTATGATTGCAATGAGGCTCCCGGTTTTATAGCGGACCGCGTTCCAAAGAGTGCTCGGACCGGAGGCTTCACGTTTCATTCGAGTTCCTCCCCTTGACCCCCTGCTTTTACCTGGAGCCATGAAAGAACCAATAGAATGAAGAAAAGGAAAAGGCTCATTACGCTTGCCTTACCGAGATTTTGATCTGAGAGCGCCGTACGGTAGATATTTAGGGTCAGTACGTTGATTGGCGCCAGAGGGGCACCATGTTGGTTAAAAAGATATTGAGTGGAAAAAGTCTTAAGGCTCGAAATGAAGATCATAACCGACACCAGCGCCATAGTGGGCCTCAATAAAGGCAGGGTTATTCGAGTTAATCGCTGCCAGCTGTTTGCCCCATCGATCATTGAGGCCTCTACAACGCTAGAGGGAATCTTTCCGATTCCTGTTCCAAAAAGTATGGTATAGTATCCAATCTGCTTCCATACATAGACGAGGATTGTCGATAGTTGAACCATCGCGGCGTCCGCAAGCCACTTGTGATCAATCCCCGGCGTGCCCAATAGGGTGTTGAGAAATTGATTTGCAAGGCCGCGAGGATCGAATATGAGCAGCCACACGCTTGCCGTGACGACAGAAGATAGAATAGCCGGGGAATAAAGTGCCATCTGGTAGAATCGCTTGCCTTTTTTGCGGCTCGAGATTAAAAGCGCAAACAGCAAGGATCCCAAAAACACCGGAACAAAGACGCCCACACAGAACACAGCCGAAGCTCGTACGGAATTCCAAAAATCCTGCGAACTCAGAACCGAAATCCAATTCTGTAAACCGATGAATTTTGGTGGTTTGAGTGAAAGCAATTTCTTGTTATGAAAGCTAGTCCAGATTGCATATAGAATTGGATATAGCGAGAAGGCGGAAAAGAATAATATTCCCGGCGCTACGAAAATCCAGCCCCATCTGTTGCGTTTGGTCTCTAGTGGATTTCGGCGATCTTCCATCATCAATGCCCTTTCATTTTGGTCTCTGGACGAAGAACAAATTTAATCGGCAGAATCGAGAGCTTCCTGAGCGCTTTTGCGCAATTTTTCTAAGGCCACCTTTGGATCGACACCTCCAACCATCACATTCTGAATGGTCTCGCTCAGCAAGGTAGAAAGTCGCGCGCTTGCCTTGCCAACATAGACAATTTTCGCGTTCTCGAAGTCTTTCGCAAAAACATCGGAATATGGCATGCTCTTATAGATTGGCGACTCGATTAGTTTCTTTGTTGGCTGAATAATGGCGACTTTCTCCAGGTACTCTTCTCCGTGGCTCAGCATCCATCCTACCAATATCCACGAGGCTTGCTGGACTAGTTTGTCTGACTCTGCATTCACCATGTAGTAATGAGCGGAATAGTTGGCTGTCACTTTTCTTTTTGAATCTTTCCATTGTGGAAAAGGAACAACCATCCAATCCTTCGAATTATAAAAATTCGGGTTCGAGGCTTTCATGCGAGCTTCTTGATAGAGACCCGAGAAGGACATTGCAACGGTACCATCATTTTTATCGAATGCGGTTCGAGCTGCTGTATAGGTCGGTGAACCAAGATTCTTTCCGGCTGGCCCCAGTTCTTTCATCCACTGGAGGGCTTTGAGCCAGGCTTCGTCGCCGATGATGGCCTTTTTCCCATCCTTCGAGACATATTCTCCTCCCAGCTGTTCGACCATGGGGATGAACAGATTGGTATATGCATCGTAGCGGAAATCAAAGCCACGTCGGGTTATAATCTGACCTTCGCGTTTGACAATTTTTTCCGATAAACTAATGAGGTCTTCCCATGTCTTGGGCCATTCCTTGTCCGGATCGATGCCGACTTCCTTGAGCATTTTGCGGTTTACGTAGAGACACATATTTGTAATTTCGAGAGGAAGTCCATAGTAATCACCATCCCTTTCAACAGCATTGAGCATACCAGGAAGATACATAGCTTCAAGATCGACCGGGCCTTTAAGCCCCAGAGCCTTGTAGTCAACAGGAGAGACTCTTCCATTGTCGATAAATGAAACAGCATTGCCTATCGAAACATTGAATATTTCCGGGCCTTGTTTTCCAGCAAAAGCCGTGGTTAATGCCTCGAATATCCTATTCGATGGATAGGTATTATAGTTGACGGTTATATTCGGATTGGCAGCCATAAACTCCGCAATATATTTCTTTTCTATAATGGACCTGTTGGGATCTTCGTGGGTCCATAGATTGATGGTTATTTTCTTGTTGCCAAGACCAGGCACGACCGGAGCTTGCGCCGGCACTGATGCAATAATGGCGATAGCCAGCACAAATAACGCAATTGCCCTTTTCATAGATACCTCCTATAGAATTTTTATCTCCGGATTGAATTCCGCCACTTCAAGTTTTTGTGGCGAAACTGAATTCGGGTTTGAATTAGCACGCAGAAAAAACTCATCTCTCCGCAAGAACGAGAGTACATGCACCCTTAGGCCTTGAAGAAAAAGGCAGCAGTTCTGCCAATGTAATTCTTTTGGGGCTTCTTGCAAGCATGGGCAAAGCCCTAAAATATATTTTCATTATATAGGTTGTTTTTCAGATGTCAATAAAGAAGGAGCTTTAATATTAAAAAAATATTTCACAAAATGCCTATTGCGAATTTCTAGATATCTTGGTTATTCGGCAAAAGCGCGCCATACTCTCGAATGAAACTCTCTCCTGAACGCGAAGATAGAATCTGTGGTTTGTTCTCTCCCAAAATAGACTCTATTGGTTAAGAGAATCGAGAAAATCCTTCGCTGTGGCTCGAAGAAAATGCTTGTACCGACAAAGCCTGTATGTCCAAAAGATTGAGGGGGCCAAAGTGGGCCATCAATGGTCGTAGAATCGTGAAGCTTAAAGCCAAGACTCCGACGCTCTTCTAAACCAGGGGTATATTCTCGCCATAATAGTTGGATTATCTCGGGCTTCAAAATCTGGTTTCCATTGAAAGCTCCTTCCTGCATGATGAAATTTCCCATAGCCATTGCATCATTTAGAGACAGGAAAAGCCCGGCATTCCCCGAATGACCCCCCAGGCAATAGGAACTCTCATCGTGAACCTGGCCTTGTATTCTTCTATGGCGCCATGGGCAATATTCTGTCGCAACAGCGTTGCCGAGGGGTTTGGGCTCACCTGATGTGCCTATGCTCTCTGCAAAAGAGGCTTGTCCAAGCCCTAGCGGAGTCCCAATTTCTTTTTGAAAAAGCTCGCCAAGAAGCATTCCGGAGATGCGCTCCAGTAGCACACCCAAGAATATATAGCCAGTACATGAATAGACTACATGCCTGCCAATGGCAAATTCGGGTTCGATAGAAAATAGCTTTTCGAAAGCCCTATTTCGATCGAGCCTCTCTGAATCAGGGAATAAGCTATGCAGGGCAGGAATTGCAGGTAGTCCGCTGGTGTGTGTAAGAAGAGCAAGTATAGGGATTTGTCCTGTTTTGTAATTCAGTTCCGGCAAGTATTTGCCAAGGGGATCTTTAAGATCCAATGCGCCTGCTTGCAGTGCTTTCAGGATAAGGAGACTTGTACTCAAAGGCTTAGTCATCGAAGCAACATCAAAGCGAGTCTCGGCATCGATGGGAGCAATTACCACTTTAGAAGCCTGGTCATGGTTTTCAATAGATTGGGCAGCAGCAGGTTCTTCTCTTGCTGTAAATCCGGAACAATGCGACCAGAAGAGCTTGCCATCCATGGAAACTGCAGCCGCAATGCCTGTACAGAGGCTTTTCGATAGTGCATCTTTTATGAGGTTCTCGAGAGACTCCTCGGTTGGATTATGCCTATGTGAGGAGCCTTTATTTTTGTTGTAGGTCATAAATAAATATGTTAGCATATATCATGAGTAAGTCAAAACAGCAACAGGCTTCAGTGGTGTTAGGTCTTGAAAACTTTCTGGATGATACTCGTCGATATAATAAACGCTATGGATTAGCTACCAATTCTGCGGCAATAACATCCAGTGGCATACCTTCATGGAAAGCTTTCATAGAACATGGAATTATCCCAGCATGTCTCTTTGGACCGGAGCATGGATTCAGAGGCGCCGCGCAGGATGCCGTGGGGCTGGATGATGAGGTCTTCAGGGGCATTCCTGCATATTCTCTATATGGAAAGCGTCTTAGGCCAGAGCCCTGGATGTTGGAATCTTTAGATACTCTTGTATTCGATATGCAAGATGTTGGCTGTCGGTATTATACATATCTATATACTCTTGCTTATATTATGGAAGTATGTGAAAAAGTGGGGACACCGCTTATTGTGCTCGATAGACCCAATCCTATCGGCGGATCGAAGATCGAAGGTTCTCCTATTTCTAAGGAAGCGGATAGCTTTGTGGGTGGCTATGGGCTTCCACCGCGCTATGGAATGACAATCGGAGAATTTGCTCTATACCTAAAGGGCGAGTATTATCCCAACTGTGAGCTGGAAATAGTCAAGATGTCGGGCTGGAATTCGCGTATCGCATGGGAAGGGACAAACCTACCCTGGCCTCTGCCATCACCTAATCTTCCGACTCTCAGCTGTGCGGAATTATATCCTGGTACATGTCTTGTAGAAGGCACCTGGCTTTCCGAAGGACGGGGAACCTCACGGCCATTCGAGATTATTGGAGCACCTTTTATCGATGGAGAGGCTCTGAGAGAACAGCTTGCCGCTCTTGAATTGCCTGGCGTGGTGTTCATCTCTCTGTTTTTCTCGCCTTCGGCCTCCAAATACAAAGGAGAGCTTTGTGAGGGTGTCTTGGTTTCGCTTACCGATAGACAAGCTCTGCGGTCGCTCGATACAGGCATAACTCTGGTCCATACAATTCATCGAATGTATCCAGAGAAATTTAGATGGCGGGAGGATTGGGATGATAAAAGCCTTAGCTTTTTCGATAAGCTGGCGGGTGGAACAACCCTGCGATGTATGATAACAAGCGGAGCACCTCTCGAGGACTGTCTCGAATTTGCGCACAGAGATGAGAGTCAATTTCTGAGGATTAGGGGAAAATATCTTATATATGGCGCCCAGAAGGCCTAAGCTACTCATTTGCTTGGGGTTTTGCTGCTTGTTTGTCCGCTTCAAAGCCCTTGCAGTTGGCCTTTTCATTATTTCAAGGCGCCTTCCGTCAGACCTGCTATGAATTGCTTGGAAAGAATCAGGAATACGATCAGAATTGGCAAAACCGATATATTGAGGGCCGCAAAGAGCACATCCCATTCCACAGTATATTCGCCAAAAAATGCCTGTAGCCCCAGAGGGACGGTCTTTTTGGCCTTGGAACTCAGAAGGATTAGGGGGAAAAAGAAGTCATTCCATACATCTATAAAGTTGAACATTGCCACAGTTACGAGAGCTGGCTTCAAAAGCGGCAGGTCGATCTGCCAGTATATGCGGAAAGGTCCCGCACCATCCATCTTAGCCGAATCTTCAATATCGTGCGGAAGGTTTTTAAAGAAATTCACAAGCAAAAAAACCGAAAAAGCAATTCCGCTGGCAGTGTATACAACCACTAGACCCGAAAGCTTGTCCAAGAGATGAAGATTCCGCATGATGAGGAAAATTGGGATAATCGCAAGGCGTGTAGGCAGTGCAAGACCAGCTAACATGTATAGATATATTCCTCGCTTGAATTTAAAATCGAAACGAGCGATTACATAGGCCGCCATTGAAGACACAATTATGATAGAGACAATCGACAAAGCGGTCACGAGAACGGAATTCTTGAAATAAGTTGCAAAATCAGCACGTTGCCAGGCGGAGACATAGTTCTGCCATCTCCAGACGCTTGGAAGACTAAATGGCTCAAGAAATATCTCTTTTGTAGATTTGAAGCTGGATAGCATCATGATGCCGATAGGATATAGATTTGCAAACGCGAGCAGAAGTAGAAAAGTCCATGCTAGTGCCTTCTGGAATCCATTAAACTTGAACATCATAGCCCCTTTTCTACGCGTTTTTCAACAATAAAAACGTAGAATATCGAGACTGGTAGCACTATGAGGAATATCAGCGTCACAACGGTTGCCCCAAGTCCCATTCCTACTTGGCTTGCGCCAAGTCCTCCAAAAGCAATTCGGTAGAAAAGAGTTCCGAGAACGTCTGTAGACCCCGCAGGACCTCCCTGTGTGCCTTCCATCGCATATACAATGTCGAAGATATTGAATGTCCAGATAAACTTAAGCATGGATGTAGTTGCGATTATCGGATAGAGATGAGGCAGAATGATACGGCCCGCAATTTGCAGTTCGGAAGCTCCATCTATGCGTGCAGCCTCTATCATTTCTCTGTCTACGCCTAAAATCGCGGCGAGGTATATGAGTATATAGAATCCTAAACCTCGCCATGCTGTAACAAAGATTATCGTTGGCAGTGCAGTCTTTGTGTCTCCAAGCCATGGTTTTGCCAAGAAGTCCAGGCCAACTAACCTGAAAAGCTGATTTATTAGGCCCCATTGAGGATTGAGCAATAGTCCCCAGAGGAATCCGACCACTACGATTGCAAGTGTATTGGGGAAGAAAAAGACCACCTTGAGCCAGCCGGTTCCTTTGATATTCGCGGAAAGCAGAAATGCAAAGAACAGTCCGGGGACTACAGATAAAATGAGTGACCAAATAAAAAACACTACATTGTGCCATAGCGCATTGTAGAATTCCGATGACATGAACCCGGTGAGTATGTTTTTGTAGTTGGCAAGGCCTATGAATTTCTTTGGGCCAATGCCTGGCCACTCATAGAAACTGAGGCCAAGGCTCGAGAAGAAAGGATAGGCTATAAAAAGCGAATATAGAATAAAGGCAGGTAGAAGCATCCATAGAAAAGAATATTTTCGCACAGCAACCTCGTTTCAACGCTATACGCAAGCGCCGCGGCTTTTTCTCAGAATAAAGCCGCGGCGCAGTTTTTCATACAGCTGCACTCAATATATACTTAGAAAGATTATTTCTTGAAAGCAGGGTACCATGTCGATACTCCATCCTGCAATCTTTTTGCCAGAGCCTCTGGCGTCATTTGATCAAGATACATCGACTGCATGTCTTTTTCCAGAATGTTGTAGACACTCGGCGTTCCTGCATCAAAGGGGGAGCCCACCCAGTAGCGGTTTTTTGCGGCTATGGTGGTCATTTTTTCATAGCATTTTACCAGTATCGGCTTCGAGGCTGGCATGGTGACGCCGTTTATAGCCGTGATTTCGCCGGTTGTCGAGGAGAATAGCTCACCATAAGCCTTGGTACCAGTATAATTGAGAACTTTCAATGCAGCTTCTTTGTTTTTTGAAGTATTGTTTAGGCCATAAGCGCCATCCATGTATGTATATGCTTTTGCTGGTACTTTCTTATCCTTTGGCGGAATAGGGAAATAATCGAACTTCAAGTCTGGATTCATCTTGAGCCAATTTGTATTGCCCCAGACACCATAGAAGACCATTGCTGCCTGTTCCATGGCAAAAGCTACATCCTGTTCGGCGCTGGTGTTGGCCATAAAATCCTTTTGGTAGTATTTTTTAAGGGCATTGAGGTCTTTGAGCATATTTACATATTCTGGATCTGTAAATTTGGCCTTGCCTACGGTTAGTTTTCCTATCCATTCATCTCCTGGATAGCTCACGCCAACCATGGCGTTTTGCATGGCAAGGATCCACGCTTCTTTGCCGGTAACAAAGAATGGCGTTACACCATTCTTCTTTAGGGTCTCGGCTATCTGGACCATCTCATCCCAGGTTTGTGGCTCCTTGAGTTTGTATTTATCAAAGATTGCCCTATTGTAGAATATTCCAATTATCTGGTTTGCAAAGGGAACGCCCCATACTTTATTATCCGTGCTTATAAAACTCAACGATACATCATCGAAGTTGGATAGATCGACCAGTCCATTTATGGCAGTAAGGTAGCCGTTGTCTAGCAAGGCTTGGGTCCGGGCACCGGGGAGTCTACGGGTATACATGATATCCGGACCAACTCCGCCCTGCAATGAAACCAATAGCTTAGAATCATATTCGGTAGGTGGGAAAACCTCATATCTGATGGATATTTGCTCACCTTTTGCCTTAAGTGCGGTCTCGACCCCTTTCCATACATCGACATCCTGAGCTCTCCAACCCCAGATGCTTACTGTTTTCTGTTGAGCATACATAGGAGAAAGTATTGCTATAAGCAGCAATACGATTGATAGTTTTTTCGCCATCGACAGCCTCCTTGATGAATATGTCCAGGTCCATTTTCTCTATGGATCCATGGTTTTTTATTAGTATTGATGAATTTATTGCGGTTGTCAATCATAAAATGAAATATTTTTTCTATTTTTCGACAAATGAGCTTGCAATTCTCTCAAAAATGTGAAAAATAATTTTAACAGAAGAGGCTTGTCCATGGACATAGATTCGGTCGATGAATACCTGGAACGCGCGACTACCGAATCGCGCAATGTGCGTTCTGAACATATCGATGCTCTACCGGTGATAGAGGTCTTGAGGATCATCAACGAAGAAGATAAAGGTGTGCCCTTTGCCGTGGAAAAGGCCTTGCCCAGCATTGCAGCGCTTGTCGAAGATGTCGTAAAGGCCTTCAATAGTGGTGGAAGACTAGTGTATATAGGCGCTGGTACCTCCGGAAGGCTCGGTGTGCTGGATGCCTCAGAATGTCCGCCGACATTTGGAGTTCCGCCAGACATGGTTGTCGGGCTTATAGCCGGAGGAGAGGCTGCTCTCAGAAATTCAATCGAAGGAGCGGAAGATCATCCAGAAAATGGCGAAAAAGCGCTCAGAGATATAAATTTTTCCGAACAGGATGTACTTGTTGGTATTACTGCTTCAGGAGCCGCACCTTATGTACTTGGAGCGATGGAGTACGCGAGGAATTTGGATGCGGTAGTTGCGGCAATTTCTTGCAATAGGCAGTCAAGGACTTTCGATATTGCACGGCATAAGATACTTTTAGAGGTAGGACCTGAAGTCATTACCGGTTCGACCCGGATGAAGGCAGGGACTGCTCAGAAACTTGTGCTCAATATGATCACGACTTCTAGTATGATCCGCATTGGCAAAGTCTACGGCAACCTCATGGTTGACTTGATGCCCGTAAATCGTAAGCTCATAGGGCGATCGAAGCGGCTTATCAGGCAGGCGACCGGTTGTTCCAAGGATGAAGCCGAAGCCGCGTTTCTGGCTTCTGGAGGCAAGCCAAAGATAGCTATACTAATGACCATACTCGGCATTGGCGCAGAACAGGCAGCCGAGCTTATCGAGCACGGCGAAGGGCGGCTTTCTGAGGCAATACGCATTTATTCAGAGAGCAAGGGAGATAGCAAGCAAGAAAACAAAGGGGAAAGAAATGAAGCAAGGAGCGCTCGAAACAATAGACGCGGCAATTCCTAATCTTGCGGAAGCGGAGCGAAAGATCGCCGCTTTCGTTCAGGAAGCTCCGCAAAAAGCCTTGCATCTCAACATAAGCGAGCTTGCTAGGCAAGCCGGGACAAGTCCCGCGGCTGTAGTGCGCTTTTGTCGTCATATAGGCGTAGGCAAATACAGCGATTTCAAACTATGGCTTGCAAAGGATGTGTACCAAGGTTGGGGCGAAAAATTCCTACCCGATCTGGAGCTGGAATCACAGACGCCTGGCGCTCGCGCTATTCGCGGTATGACCGAAGCAGTCCGACGTACCATGAATTCTCTTGCTCAGACACTCGATCCGAGGGCGGTGGAAGAAGCGGCGGAGCGAATCAAAGGAGCTAGTATGACCGCTATATTCGGTATTGGAGCTTCGGGATTGGTTGCGGAGGACTTCCATCAAAAGCTTACGCGAATTGGCATACCCAGTTCATATCTATTCGATACTCATGCACAGATTACGGCTTCCTGTTCTCTTCGGCAATCTGATCTGGCTTTCATAATATCATATTCCGGAGAGACCAACGAAATGATAGAAGTAGCGGCTCAATCAAAAGCCAGAGGCTGTTTTCTTATTTCGATGACGATGACCGGCCAAAACAGGCTACGGGATTATTCCGATCTTATCCTTGAAATACCGACGGTAGAGAGGATCTATCGAAGTGCAGCCGAGTTGTCCAGAATTAGTCAACTCGCGGCGATCGATATTCTCTTCAATGTTCTCATTTCTTACGATCTGGACAGCGCAATTTCCTCTTTAGAGCGCTCGATGCAAGCAACGCATCATTTTTGAGCCTGCCTGTGGGGTGCAGCACGACTCCTCTTTGAATTACTGATCCGACAAACGATAAATCTGTTGTGCACTCTATTCCAGACTTGGCTTTGCGGAAAGTCTATTGTTCTGATATTATGAAGCACCGATGATTCGCATACTATTAGAGAACGATGAGTTCATCGTTATAGACAAACCAGCGGGCCTTGCAGCTCAGCCGGGAGAAGGGTTGCGCGATGATGTCATTACAGCTCTTGAGCGCCAGTTCGGATACAGACTGTTTCCCGTCCATAGGCTGGACAAGGATACGGCAGGCTGCATGATACTCGCAAAAGATGCCAGGGCTGCTAACAAATGGTCGAATCGTATCGCAAGCAGAGAGATAACCAAACGTTATCAAGCCTGGGTTGCCGGGCTGCCTAATCAGGAAAAAGGAACTATAGAGGATGCTCTGCATGTAAAAAGGGGAATTCAGGCCGCATGTACTCTTTGGACCCTGCGTGAGACCTGGTTATTTCCCTTACAAGAGCACTCCAATCGGCGGGCTGATGTGCAAGATGGGGGGCATGTCCACAATAATAGAATAGGGGTTGATCGGTATGAGGCAAATTCCTCAATTGCAGCCGCGGAAGCCAATTTTCTAACACTATCGCTTTTGGATCTAGAGTTAAGCACTGGCCGTATGCACCAGATTAGGCGCCATTTGGCAGGTATTGGTCTGCCAATTATCTGTGACGATAAGTATGGCGATTTTTCGCTCAATAAAGCTCTGCGAAAAAATGGAATAAGACGTCTCATGTTATGGGCATACGAACTCGTGCTGCCTTTGCCATCTCTTGAGTCACCAAATCTACCAATTTTTGCAGCTGAACCTGCTCATTTCATCTCTCTAAGGCAGACTCTGGAGCGAGAAGGAAGGATACTCGATAAAAGGAATACAGAGCAAAGCGATGAGAAAACCATTTGAGATTTCGACAGGTGCATGGTGGGTGGTTGTCGATGGTCGGACCATTGCCGTGCCTTCATTTCATGAGAGCTGGCTAGCCTCACATCCGGGAATTGCAAGTGGAGCTCTTCATACAATCGATTTTGTGGAAAAAAGTGGCTGGCTATCCGTGACGCTCTACTCCGAGGGGCTAATCGAAGTTATAAGCCGTGATATCCTCGATAATCGCCAGCGCGAGGCTTTGAGGCAGCTCCTCGAAACCAATAGATCCATTATTAGAAAAATGGTGCTTTTTGTGCCGTCTATCGATGGTTGCTTTACCGCAGAAGATTTGCTTTTAGATGACTGGGAGCGATTCTGGAAGGAGATCGAAACCTTTGCCGCAAAGGAGATAAGGCAAAACCTGTCCGAAGAAGGCATGGAAGTAGACACCGGTCAACCATGAGCCAGGAATATTCTCACAATTGCTGCCCAGCGAGGATGGATTGCAGATACGCCGCATTCTTGGGCGCATAACCATTGGAATGATTGTTAAATGCAACAAATGCGGTCTTGCTCTGTTTGGCCATTATACGTATAAGTCGGGCTCTATCCTTCAATTCCTGCTCAGAATAGCAGTATTCGTAGCGACTCTTCGCATTGCCAGACCACCAAAGATCTGTATTTCGACCATGCAGACGGTAATAACAAATGTCCGATGTTATGATAATCGATTCAGGAGGCAGACCAGGCAGATCGGGTCTATCGACTGTTACGAGTCCAACCTTTAGCTTTCGAAGTGTTTCAAAAACTCTGTCTTGATACCAGGTGGCATTCCGGAATTCGACGACCAGAGGAAAGTCCGAGAGCGCTGCGAGCAAGTTAGCAAGATATTTCCTATTTTCTATCGTATAAGAGAATCGATATGGAAGTTGCACAAGGACACATCCCAGTCTCCCCGTCGAAGATAGCGCAGAGACAGCAAGAGAGAATTCATTGGCTTTTGTTTGCCAACTTTCGTCTATCTCATGGGTAAGGCTGCGATGTACTTTTAACGAAATGCGGAAATCGCTGGGGGTTAAGAGCGCCAGCCGTTTGAGCTGAGCGGGATTAGGCATGCGATACCATGTGTTATCCAGCTCTACGAAGGAAAAGACCAGCGAATAGTATCGCAGCATTTCATTCGAAGGCAGATCTGCCGGGTAAAATACGGTTTTCCATTCCTCGTAGGAAAATCCACAAGTACCGATATGAACATTGCCTATATGCATCGATTTTTAGTATAGTAGGTATTGGTTTCTAAATAAAGAACCGATGTGCGGAGGATAATTCATGGTGTTTTCAACCCTTGCTAAGATAGTGAGCAGTCTCGTATCGCTATACATGATTCTATGCATAGTTCGAATATTTTTCTCTTGGATACCTTCGCTTACCGATACAAAATGGGGCAGGCTTATTGCTGGTCTAACGGATCCGTATCTCAACCTTTTTCGCGGTTTTTCTCTTTTCCGCACGCCGGCTATCGATTTTAGTCCTATAGTGGCGCTTGCAGTATTATCGGTGCTCAATAATCTTTTTATGACACTTTCTTATGCCGTGCGTATAACACTTGGTTTTATTCTAAGCCTTTTGTTGGATGCGGCGTGGTCAGCAATATCTTTTTTATTGGGTTTCTTCCTTGTGATATCGCTTATAAGGATCATAGGTTTCCTTGCGAGGATAGCCGTGCTTCATCCTCTTTGGCAGATTCTGGATGGAATCATCAACCCTCTTCTTTTTAGAATAAACAGGATTATCTATCGCGGTCGAACGGTACAATATCTACAAGGTCTCATCACGGGTTTTATTGTGGTTCTTGTAATGCGCACTCTGGGAGGTTTCCTCGTCAGGCTTCTCACATCCCTTTTGATGTCGCTGCCAATCTAGGAAGAAGGGGCAGCATAGATCGTGGTGTACTTTTAGTGGTGTACTTTTAATAGTCTTTCAGATCTTCTATATGGAGAGCAATATAGGCACATAGAAAATTAAAGCCAGGATACGTAAGCCCGGGGTCCAGAAGTCCATCGCTTAGCATGAGGATAGAATTGGTTATTCTAGGGCTTGCGAGAAGTAGCCGCGCAAGAGGAGCAGTATCGGAATCAGGGGCAAATAGAGCATCCACTGCAGAAATCCATACATTCAATCTATCATCTCCGAGATTCAGATCCTTTGAATATGCTATGAGTTGTGCAATGCCATAGGAATTGTCATCTATGAATTCCGAATATAGAAGGTAGAACTCCTTATCGATGCCCAGAATGCCTGATATGCTCAGTACAAGTTCGTCGGATACACTGGCAGGTCTATCCTCGGCTTTAAGACAGGATATCAGTGTAGGAATAGAGTCAATTCTTCCGAAAAGCTCGAGCGCATACGCTCCGGATATTCGAACTCGTGGATTCTCCATAGATCGCATAAGCTGTTCGATTTTGCCAACTGCTTCAAAGGCTTGGAGTCTGGCAAGGGCTATCATAGCCATGCTCTGCAACATATAGTCTGGTCCATCCAGCGACTCGATAAGCGCTGGAATCGCTATTCTGGATCGCTGTTTGCCCAGTATCCGAGCCGCAACATAGGCTGTGGTATAGACATTAGCTTTTACTTCTCGTATCAAGGCGACAATTGTCTCATGATCGAGCTCCGGTATTGATTCGAGGGCGAGGAGAGCTTCGGATCTAACCTCGAAACGTGGCGAATAGAGATACTCCACAAGTTCTTTTTGCGTAAGATTCGATTCCGACTTGCTGAGTTTTTGGATGATGCGCACTTCCTCATGGGCACTTGCGCTCTGGTCTAGTCTCGTCAATAGATCGAAAGCTCGTAGTTCTCGAGGAGAAAGCAAAATAGAGATCGACTGAGTTACCGACTTTGCACCCATGTGTGGTAGATTTCGCATGCTATAGATCACAACAACAAGCCCTACACTGATCGCGGCATAGTAGAGTCTGAAGGCTCCAGCATCAGACAATTCCATATTCGCAAAGATCTCGAGAATTCCGCCCCCAAGGAATGAACCCAGAGATCCTCCAATCCCATAGGCTAGATTGTAGATTACCGCCAAATCGAGCATTTTTTCTTTTGGCACCAGGCCAAAATAATAAACCTGTGCAGCATTCTCTTCACCAGCAAATCCAAAAGAGGAAAGAAAATGAACTATGGCCAGAAACAATGCTATAACCGATGGTGCGCCCATTAAGGTCGCCGAACCAGGAATAAGGGCGATTGGAAGAAAGGAAACAAATCCGATTGCGCTATAGATTATAAAAAGTGGCTTCGGACCGAGGCGATCTACGACCAGGCGGGTTATGAGCCCCATCGTTATCGAGCCAAGGCTTGCTACGATCGAATATACCATTATCGCATCATCGCCCTGAGCGAAGACTTCTTTTGCATAGACCGGCAGAAATGCGCGCCCCATGCCGGAAAGGAAGGATAGCAACATGAAAGTCAATATAAACGCGCGAAAATCCGGCTGGACAAGAGCCTCTTTTGTGACATCCCAGAGAGATTGCTCATCTTTGCCGGAAAAGGCTTCAGGTTCCGGCGTCTTGAATAGTATTGCACAACTGATAAGCCCGGTAATAATTCCAAGGGCTATTGCAATTGTGTAGGTCCATAGAGAGGCTTCTTGGCCAAGCAAAAATGCCAGCACAATGTTGGCCAGAATTGCCGCTACTGAGTTGACGACAGATATGTTGACTAGATATCGCCCTTGATCACTTCGAGGTTTGTCGCCACCTCCGGTGGATAATAGTCCCAACACCGGATTATTTCCGATCAGGGCAATTCCTCTGGATATGTGGAATCCTGCCGTACCCAGAATGAGTATAAGAATCGCAAGACCCATATGCCCCTTCGAGGCGAATAGAGGGGCAAACAGAATTGGTACTAGGGCGATATACCTTATAACCCAGCCCCAGCCGAATACCTTTATTATCGAAGACCTTTTGACCAAACGCTTGCCCAGCGGCAGCATAAAAAAAGTCACATAGGCCAGGGCATTCAAAAGGCCGATGATACTATTCTTAGCACCCAATTTGAGGGCAAATAGCGTGATAATCGATCCAGATACAAACACAAAAGAGAAAGAATTTAAAAAGTTGTAAATATTGAATGTCTTGCGTGCCTTTGCAAGCTTCTGAGCAGAAAGCAGAATGGCCATATTGTCGAATATATACTATAGCAAGAGGATGTGCTACTCGATACTATCTCGGATAGGCGCTTGTTTTGTTATGAATGTTCTGCCCTTTTTGCTTCGTTCCAGAATGCATCCATCATATCCATATTTTCTTGATTCATATCGAGATGCTGCCGCTTCATGCTCTCCTCGACATGACGGAATCGTCGCGAGAATTTACCATTGGTGCGCTGTAGGGCGATCGATGGATCGATGCCGTAAAGCCGGGCTGCATTTATTACGGTAAAAAGAAGATCTCCAAATTCCTCTTCGAGTGCATCCTTGCTCGATCCGCTGTCGGTAGCTATGTCAGATGGACATTCTTCAGATTTCCAGGCCCTGGCTTGCATTAGCTCTCCTAATTCCTCTTCCAGCTTGTTCCAAACATCTCGTTCGTGCTGCCAATCGAAGCCGACTTTTGCCGCTTTTTTCTGAAGCTTATAGGCTTTTTCTAATGGCGGCAGACTACGATGGACTTCGTCGAGGATTGACTCTTTTTTTCTACGGCCTTCGACTTGCTCTTTGATTTCGTTCCATTGCCGCACAACTTGATCCGGACTAAGGACCTCGGACTCACCAAATATATGAGGATGTCGACGGATCAGTTTGCGGGCTTCATCGCACAAACTATCGGCCACTGAGAAACGTCCTTCTTGCTGACACATGTAGCCTACCATAGTGGCGAGAAGATATAGATCTCCAGTTTCTTCTTTTATATGAAGACTGTCATCTTCGGTTATGGCCTCTGCAAGCTCGTATGCCTCTTCGATAATGTTGCCGCGGATACTCGATGGCGTTTGTTCGAGGTCCCAGGGACAGCCATCGGATGCACGAAGGCGTGATACCACAACATAGAAATACCTAAAAGCCTTTGCGGTCCTATCCGCATCTGCAAGAAGAGTATCTGCGTTCTCTCCTGCGATATTTCTCAGAGCCAATGAATCTAAATCCATAAATCCCTCTTTTGAGCTATTCGTCGATGATATCAAAAGCAGCAAGCTTTGACATAAGGTCTATTCTGTCTACTACATTGAATTTATGATAGATGTGAGCAAAAGTATTACGAACTGTCGATTCGCTTACATGGTGCTTATAAGCTATCTCTTTAAAAGTGGCTCCATTGAGGCAATCTCTTAAGAAGTCCATCTCTCGGCAGGTAAGATTCAAATCTCTTGGGTAAATTCTATAAGCTAGATCAACTTTCCCAATCTGCGATCTATCTTGAATTATTGGGATCAAATAAATAAAAAACAGAGATAGGAAGGCAATCGACAAAATTATGTCGAGGAAGAATTCTTTATGCATGATGGCGACCAGCGCAAAATTCCAGGCATAGTAGGAGATAAGGATGCAAGCTTTGAATAGGCCTGCATGCTTAAAAAAGCCCAGGCGATTGAGTTCGATAAGCGCGATGATAAAGGCGCAAATACTGTACATAAAAGTCAAATACCTTGTGAGAGTCAATGGCAAAAGAGCAATAATAAGGACAGGCCCGAGCCAGTCTAATTTTCTATTAAGGTGGACAATCAAAAACCCAAAAGAGAATAGCCCAATAAGTATGAGCATTTCTGGCGAATAGTAGGTTAGAAAAGCAATTTCGGGCATCAATATCATCAATATACAACAAAAAACGACGAACATGCTCGTAATCAAGAAAAATAAAAAGCTAGATTTTTGTAGCTGCAAAAGAGTAAATGATTCTATTTTTGCAGATTTTTCCGAGGCAGGAGTCGACTCATTCTTTGGAGCGGGGAAACCCTGTTTTTCAAGATTCTTCATCGCGATTCTCCCTGAGTAGAGTATTTCCCATTTTCTATTTGATATCAAATATGATATCTAATTGCCGAAAAACTCACGAAAGCATTGTCGCGATTCGCATGACTAACAGGGCTGCAGCAATCCCAATTGCATCCGCTCCAAAATCCTTCAAATCGAAATGCCTGGTTATTGTAAGAAGCTGGCCGATCTCGGTCAGAAATGCAAAAGCGCTTATAATTACGAGGCTCAAAAGGAATTTTGGGTTGATTTTCTTTAGAGCCCTATGTTCAGCACAAAATACTGCTGTCATGGCTCCAAAGAGGATTGCATGTATGAATTTATCAAAGTCATTAAGGCTTTGAGGGGTTTGTTGAAATATTCTAAATGGCATAAGAAGCAGGAGGAGCACTACCATTGCGCTTGCAATGGTCCATTTATACGATTTTATTGTATTCATCGAGCATTGTCACTTTAGAAGAAAATGGCCGCAAAGGTCAATATTGGAAAGTAAAAAAGCCACCCCTAATTGGAGTGGCTTTCAGATTTAGAAGCGAAGCCTATGAGATAGAGACCATTCCAGAGATCAGAAAGGCCTGTCCGCTAAATAGCGATACTCATTATAGCGCCGTCCGATAAGCTCGCGCTGCTTCTCCAGAAGAACCTTTGCGCGCTCTGGGTTGGCTTGGACAAGGCTCTTAAAGCGAACTTCCGCGTACATGTAACGCTCGAGCTTAGAAGTGTCGGGCTCTCTGGAATCGAGCTGGAATGGGTTCTTTCCTTGTGCCTTGAGCCTCGGGTCGTAGCGATATAGCGGCCACATACCGCTTTGGACAGCCATTTTCTGTTGATCCATACCTTTCATCATATCTATACCGTGGTTGATACAATGCGAATAGGCTATGACAATAGAAGGCCCATTATAGCTTTCAGCCTCACGAATGGCCTTTATTGCCTGCACCATATTGGCTCCCAAGGCGATTTGCGCAACATAGACATATCCGTAGCTTACTGCGATCATGCCAAGGTCTTTCTTGGAAGTCTCCTTGCCTGCCGTTGCGAAGCGAGCAATTGCTCCAATTGGAGTAGCTTTAGAGGCCTGGCCTCCGGTGTTGGAGTAGACTTCGGTATCTAGCACAAGGAGGTTGATGTTTTTGCCCGAAGCAATAACATGGTCGAGACCACCGAAACCTATATCGTAAGCCCATCCATCTCCGCCGAAAATCCAGACAGAGCGGCGAACCAGAGCTTCGGCTACATTGTCGAGTTCCTTAGCCCAGCTTTCGGATTTGCCGGCAAGGGATTCTCTGAGTGCAGCCACATCGGCGCGCTGAGCTTCGATCTGTTCATCGCTATCCTGAGTATTGGAAAGCAACCTGTCTACGAGTTCTTCGGGAATACCCTTACCTTTGGCTGAAGCAAGAAGCTCTCGCGCATATTCATTCTGCTTGTCCGAAGTCAGGCGCATGCCGTATCCAAACTCGGCTGCATCCTCGAATAGGCTGTTGGACCAAGCTGGCCCTCTACCGTCCGCTCTCTTCGTATAGGGCGTAGTGGGTAAGTTACCGCCATAGATAGAGGAACAGCCAGTCGCATTGGCTATGATCGCTCGGTCGCCAAACAGCTGACTCACGAGCTTGATATATGGGGTTTCGCCACAACCTGCGCATGCTCCGGAGAATTCGAATAGAGGCTGCTTCATTGCGATGCCTTTTGGAATCGAGAGGTTCAGGAATTTGCTGTCGGTTTCAGGAATAGAGAGGAAGAAGTCCCAGTTTTGTTTTTCGGTGTCACGAAGCTCGATCTGCGGTCCGAAGTTGATGGCTTTTCTGCCTGGATTGGCTCTATCGATAGCCGGGCAGATATTGATACACGCTCCACAACCAGTGCAATCCTCGGGTGCAACTTGTACGGTGACTTTGAGACCAGCCACTTCCTTGCCTTTTGCGTCGGTGCTCTTAAAGGTGGAAGGCGCATTCTCGAGTATCGCAGGATCATAAGCTTTCATGCGGATTACTCCGTGAGGGCAGACCAGGCTACAATTGCCACATTGAGTGCAAAGCGATGGCTCCCATACAGGAATTTTCTCCGCTATATTGCGCTTTTCGTACTGCGTTGTGCCGGTAGGAAAGGTTCCATCGAGTGGCAGCTTCGAAACAGGCATTTTCTCACCGCGCTGCGCAATGATCTCGCCCAGAGTCTCGCGCACAAACCTGGGAGCCGTCTGTGGCACCGGCGGGAGCATGTGCTTAATGCTGTCTGCTTGGCCAATCTTGACCTTATGCGTGGCATTCAGTGCCAGATCTATTGCATCGAGATTCTTTTGGACGACATCGGCGCCTTTTCGCAGATAAGTCTTCTCTGTGTACTTCTTGATGAGTTCGACAGCCTGCTCCTCGGGCAGTACGCCAGAGATCTTGAAGAATGCGGTCTGCATAATGGTGTTGATTCGCGTGCCCATTCCAGCCTTGTCTGCGATGGACATAGCGTCGATTACATAGAAGCTTAGCTTCTTGTCGATTATTTCCTTTTGTACTTCTATTGGCAAATTTTCCCACACTTCATCGGCAGAATAAGGGCTATTTAGAAGGAATGTCCCGCCATCTTTGATATTGGAGAGAATGTCTATCCTCTCTATAAAGCTGAACTTATGGCATGCCAGAAAATCGGCTTTTGTGATCAGATATGGCTTTTTGATCTGCTTCGGACCAAAGCGAAGGTGGCTTATCGTGTAGGTGCCGGCCTTTCTGGAATCGTAGACGAAATAGCCCTGAGCGCAGTTTTCGGTTTCATCGCCGATTATCTTGATGGAATTCTTGTTTGCACCTACGGTTCCATCAGATCCAAGCCCATAAAACAGACACTGAATAATGCCATCGCCTGGTAAGTGGAATTTTTCGTCATAGGGCAGGCTCGTAAAGCTAACATCATCGTCGATACCGATAGTGAAGTGATTCTTCGGATGCTCAAGCTTAAGGTTGTCGAATACTGCCTTGACCATGGCAGGTGTGAATTCATAGGATCCAAGTCCATATCGCCCGCCCACCACTATAGGCCAATTCTTGAAAGGTGCGGTATGATTGCCCATTGCTTCGCCTATTGCGGTTCGCACATCTTCGTAAAGAGGCTCGCCAATAGCACCTGATTCTTTTGTGCGATCGAGAACCGCTATTGACTTGGTCGTTGCCGGTATTGCCTTTATGAAATGCTCGACAGAGAATGGCCTAAAGAGATGGACTTTGATGACACCTACCTTTTCACCTTGTTTTGTAAGGTATTCAGCCGTCTCTTCGGCCGTGTCGGCGCCTGACCCCATGAGTATTATGACGCGCTCTGCGTCCGCAGCGCCTGCATAATCGAAGAGCTTGTAGGCTCGGCCGGTCATTTCGGCAAACTGCTTCATCGTTTCTTCGACAATAGCAGGAGTTGCCTCGTATAGCTTGTTTATTGTCTCTCGTCCTTGAAAGTAGACATCGGGATTTTGGCTTGTGCCGCGAATCACAGGGTGCTCGGGGCTGAGTCCACGGGCGCGATGCTCTCGAACTTTCTCTTCGGGAATCATGGCTCGTATTATGTCATAAGAGAGTTCCTCGATTTTGGAAACCTCATGGGAAGTGCGGAAGCCATCGAAGAAATGAAGGAATGGAACGCGTGCTTTGAGTGTAGCAGCGTGAGCGATGAGGGCAAGATCCATTACCTCCTGGACATTGTTGGAGGCAAGAAGAGCCCAGCCGGTTTGACGGGTAGCCATAACATCTTGATGATCTCCAAAAATCGAGAGCGCATGCGCTGCAATAGCGCGGGCGGCAATATGGAATACAGTAGGTATTGCTTCACCTGCGATCTTGAACATATTCGGAATCATCAGCAAAAGACCCTGAGAAGCCGTAAAGGTTGTGGATAGCGCGCCGGTTGTAAGTGCACCATGTACCGCACCGGCTGCCCCGGCTTCTGATTGCATCTCGACTACCTGCGGAACAGTACCCCAGATATTATTTCTGCCCATTGAAGAGAACTCATCCGCGAGCTCACCCATGGGCGAAGAAGGTGTAATCGGATAGATAGCGATGACATCTGAACATGCGTGTGCGACATGAGCCGCGGCGGCATTTCCGTCGATCATTACCATGTTCTTGTTATTAGGCATTGTGGTATTCCTCTAAGATATAAGATATTAGGAATCGGTCTCGAAACCGGACCCACTCTATCCTACAACCATTTTATCGATATTTCAATACTGCTACGAACCTTGTTTATAAGGATTGAGAATGGCATAAGAAAGCCTTCTTGTGCGTAAGCATAGCCAGATACATAATCCGCTTTCTTCTTATATGTACAAGACAAGTCTATGCAGCATATTGGACACATTCCTTGCAAAGCACAGCGTTTCTCTGCGATGATCCGCAAGGCACTTTCTAAACTCTCTTTTGAGATAGTAAACCTAGGGCGGTTCAATAGATTAAATTGGAGCTGCCTTATTATGGAGACATTTGGGATTAGGGCAGAAAGGGAAAGTCTGCATAGTTAGCTCCTTACTATTCCCTTATTCGGGCTATTACCTCCTTCTTACTTCAACTTCTTATACACAAGGTTCGTAGCAGTAGTGTTTTGATATCTATTAGAAGCCAGAACCGGGAATAATAGTATGTGGTGCTAAGGTATATGATGGTTAAGAAGGCGGTGTCGAGGGACTTGAGGTTGTCGATACTGCATACGCTTCTTGGGATCCTTCTCATTTATAATATAGGCTCCATTGGTCACATGATGGGGGTAACCACAATCGTACACCCGAAAATCAGCATGCCCATGCTCAGCGCCAAGAGAATAGCTTTTGCTTCTTCTTTAATTCCCTAATCCTTGAATAGTCGATTAAAAGAACCAATAATAAAAATGTATCGAAGGGCTTTTAGAATAAAAGCCAAATTCGCGGCGATATCTTGCAAGATGTTATTGCTTAGTATTTGAAGCTAGTATGAATGACAGGTCAGGTAAGTCTAATATTGATCTACAGTTCAAGCATTTTTATGTTATAAGAAATGCAAGGGAGAGCAAGGAAAATGGTCATTCAGGATAAAGAACAGCTTGAAAAACTCTTTGAATCACAGGCGGAGCGGCGCTGGAAACTAGCCCTTACTGGGCCAGAAGAAAGGATTGTCAAATTAAAAAAGCTCCGCTCGGCGATACTATCACGAAGCGACGAATTATATGCGGCCCTGAACTCCGATTTTGGTAAGCCTGCATTTGAAGCCTGGTTAACTGAGGTTTTTCCTTGCATAGAAGAAATCGATGTTGCAGTACGCCATCTCAAGGTATGGATGAAAGGAAGGCGCGCAAAGGGGACTCTCATTTTGCCTTTTTCTTCTACGCGTGTGCGATATGAGCCAAAAGGGCGCGTCCTCATCATGGCGCCATGGAACTATCCGTTTCAGCTTCTCATTGCGCCACTTGTCTCGGCGATTGCTGCAGGTAACTGCGTGATCGCAAAACCCTCAAATAAGACACCGCATACTGCTGCGTTTATCGCAGACCTTATTGCCGGAGTATTCGATTCCCAAGAGGTAGCGATTGTTGAGGGTTCAGGCAGCACGCTTGGCGATTTTCTGCTAGAACTCACGTTCGATCACATATTTTTTACAGGAAGCCCTGCAGTAGGAGTCAAGGTAGGTCAGGCTGCTGCGCGCATGCATGCGGGGCTCACGCTGGAGCTTGGTGGTAAATCGCCCGCCATTCTGTTGCGAGGCGCGAACCTAAAGCAAGCCAGTAAGCGAATCGCTTGGGGCAAATTTCTCAATGCCGGCCAGACATGCATTGCGCCCGATTATCTTTTCTGTCCTATGGAGTTGGTTGGAGAATTTTTAGCAGAAATGCGCCTGGCCATTGAATCATTCTATGGAAAGTCCGAAGAAGAGAGGCAGGCTTCGCCAGATTATCCACGCATTGTGGATAAGGCTGCCTGTGCTCGTCTCGAGAGAATTGTCTCAGAGGCGATTTCCAAAGGAGCCAAGCTTGAATTCGGTGGTCGCTTCGATGTGGAGAATCGATATGTTTCGCCAACCCTGCTCACAGGGGTGCAAATCGATATGGCCATTATGGCGGAGGAAATCTTTGGTCCAATACTGCCAGTTCTTGCTTACGATTCACTCGATGAAGCAATTGAGTTTATAAGGTCTAGGCCAAAACCACTTGCTCTCTACATTCTAGGAAAAGATAAAAAAAGCGCAGAGAGGCTCCTGGCGGAAACGACTTCGGGCAGTGTCGGCATAAATGACCTTATTGTGCAGATCGAAAACCTTGATGCTCCTTTTGGCGGCGTGGGGATGAGTGGAACAGGAAGCTACCATGGTTTCTATGGATTTAAAACTTTCTCGCACGAGAGAACGGTATTATATCAGGGCCCCATAAGCGCGGTTGAAAAATTCTATCCGCCTTATAATACTTCGACACAGAAAAGGCTGCTCGGAGCCCTGAAGAAGATCAAGAGTATCAGCTAAAAGTCCGAAAATATCACAAGCTAGCAGAGATATATTGCTAACCTAGCTTAAGTGTTTTCTTTCCGGTCTATTTCGATCAGGTTTCTTTCCGCTATGCCTTTGATATATACATCGCGCTTCGGATACGGTATTTCGATGCCTTCTTCGGCAAATCGTTCTTGAATATCCATTAGAATTGTATTCTTTATTTCTACGAGATTTGACTTTTCGAACCATACACCGAGAAGAATACCTACGCCCGGAATATCGAATTTGTCTATAAGAATGAGGGGAGATGGATTATCGAGCACATAGATGTTTTTGTATGCAATATCTCGGAGAACATCTGTGGCTTTTCTTAGATCGGTGGTATAGGAGACATTTACATATATATCGAGCCTGCGGATTGGAAAGCGGGTGAGATTGATCACGTTTGTCTTTATTATGCTTTCGTTTGGAATCCGGACAAAGCGGTTATCGAAGGTCTGAAGCTTGACCGATAAGAGGTCGATAGACATTACGATTCCGGATATCTCATCGATCTGTATGGTGTCGCTTATTTGAAAGGGTTTTTCAAAAACAAGAAATATACCGCTGATAAGGTTCGACACTGAGGTCTGTGCAGCAAATCCAATTGCGATTCCCGCAATTCCGGCTGCTCCGAGCAAAGCCGAAAGATTGACGCCTACACTCTGCAAGACAGATACAACAGCGATTGCCCAGCCTGTGTAGCGGAGAGCTTTTAAGATGAGCTGTGCTTTTTGTTCGGGTATAGTCTTTTTCATCCCACGGCCTAGAATTATCCGTAGTATTCTGAAAAAGACAAGAATTAGAATCGCCGTGATCAGGATCGTAAAAGCCTTGCTCCAGAACTCGGGCGTAAGGGCATCCTGTATAAAGCGATCTATGGAATCAGGGAAAATTGTGTCATCCATTTCGTTCTCCTCATTAAAGGCCGGCAATACTGCGCAAGAAACTTACGCCTTTCATAACCAGCAGCTCATTCAGTCCGGTCTTAGGGGCTGCATGAATCTTTGGAAGATTCTTATAAGCACTATCATCGATATTTGTCTGCAGCGAATCATCCGCGGCAGCTGTGATTATGACGGTATCGGACACGAGATTATCTTGTTTCTGGTAGACATTCATGAGGCTTGTAAAAATGGCAAGGCGTTTTACATTTAGAGGTTCTTTGGATCTGTTTTTGACAACGATTTTGCAATGAATCAGCGAGCGGCACGATAAGTATTGAGCGGCTCTCTGAAGCGATTCCTGGATTATGGGATCGAGAGAGATAGGATTATTAGAGTCTATTCTTTCAAAATAGCCTTGTTCATTCTTGCACTGAGGATCTAGCTCGATGGGAAGGGAAAGGCAGAGATCTCCGCTTACCTTATCGCCAAACCAGGTATAAGGGGTTATAAATGGAAGACTTTCGAAGAGGGACGATCCGTTTTCTAGTTCTATCCGAAATATGGGCGGAAGTGCGATATCGAACTGAGCTTCGGTCCCAGGGTAAATTTTGACATCGTTTCGCGCCGATACGAGGTAAGGTGCAGTACTTGGATGTGGGCGCAGGGCTGCTTTTTTGCCAGGAGCGACCGCAAAGGCGATCGATAGCTCGCTTGGAGCATCAACGAAAAGAGGCCCAGCCGAATCATTTTTAATCTGTTTGAAAGGGATCGAGCTAGCGGCAAACCGCCATTCTTCTCCATTTTTGCGCATCCAGAGAGAGGCTCCATCGAGCTTCCAGCAATACCATTGCGACTCTTTAGGTACGAAAAAATTCCACATACGATCCATAATATCGTATGTGGAATATTCCATAAAGCGGATTGAGAAGAATTCCCACTATTTTGTTGCGCCAGTTCGAGCTTGTATTGGCGAACACCGCTTCAAATCTGAAGTGATGTCATCAGGGCTGAATCAATGCCGACTGGGCAGCCTTGAGCGAGGCGCCCGGTTCGAAGGAATAGCCCGCTGTCGCAAGACCTTGCTCTATAGAGCCAAGCACTGCAAGTATCTCTGAAGCATCGCTCATGCCCATGTGGCCGATTCGGAAATATCTTGTCTTGATTGCTGGATGCAAGCCCCCGGCGAGTACAGCGCCATTCTTTGCAATTAAGGGCAAAATACTTGCGTCGGTGCCTTCGGGGTAATATACGGCACTGAGAGTATTAGCCATTATCTCTTTACGCACGGGGACAAAGCTAAGGCCAATGGCTGATAGCCCTGCTCGGAAAGCCGCGGCGTTTCGCGCATGCCTTTCAAACCTGGCCTCCATGCCTTCGTCTAGAATCTGTCCTAGGCTGATATTTAGTGCTCGTACAAGGTTTACAGCGGGCGTTCCAAAGTAAGCCGATTTTCGCCCTTCGTATGCTTCCATGACGGGCAGCCAGTATTGCCAGTCGCAATAATAGGCACCTACCGGGCTTTTTCTAGACCTAAAAGACTCCATGGCTTTTTTGCTGGTCACAAGGAGCGCAAGGCCTGGAGGAACGCCGATTGCCTTCTGTGAAGCGGTAAAGGCAATATCCACTCCCCATTCTTCCATACGAAGCTCTTCTCCGGCTACCGCGCATACTCCATCCACTACTACAAGCGTGTTCGTCTCCTGTGCGGCTGCGGAAAGTGCTTTTACATCGGTGCGAACTCCCGTGCTTGTATCCACATGGGTAATGCTGAGTATCTTGTAATTCTTAGATTTGAGTCTCCTGCGCACCTCATCTATTTCCGGAATATCGCCGACCGCACTTTGAACTATATCCACATTAGCGCCATGCAGCCTGAAAATGTCGGCCATACGTTCGCTGAAATAACCAGTGTGCACAATAAGCACATTATCTCCTGGTTCTGTTATATTTGCTGCTGCAATCTCCATGGCAAGCGTACCACTTCCAGCAATTGCAAAGGGCTGACCGTTGGGGGCGAGCCAGACTTTCCGCATTTTCTCGAGTGCTTGACCGAATTCTTCGATGAATTGCTGATCGGTATGGCTCAGAGTCGGTTTTGCCATTTCCGCCAGGACCTCAAGGGTAAATTCTATGGGGCCTGGAATCATCAATAAGCGTTTTCCTTTCATAGCAAACTCCTCTACTATAGATTGTTCTTTATATTGTTTATTTTAGCATGATTGTTGCGCTAATGTCATGAGCGATCTAGGAATGAGGAACAGGGCATGACCGGCAAAGGGGCTTCTACAAAGACAAAGTGGAACAAGAAAAGAAAACTTGTCGTATGTGATCTCTCATTTCGGCGAAAATGCCGTCAGAGCAAATTCCACCTCATTGGCGAGACGATCAGCATCCCTTTTGATCTCTTGGCTGAGAGCGGACCATCGAAGGGATCGTGCTTGAGCAAGTTCTTTTCTCCAGGGCAAACTTGCAAGAAGAGGCAATTCCATCCGCTTAGCTCCATTTTGGCTGCCATCATCGAATAGAGCAATCTCTGCACCACAATGAGGACAAACCATTGTACGCATGTTTTCAACCACACCGAGCACAGGCGTCTTGAGCATGGAGGCCATATTGACCGATTTGCGCACTATCATGGAGACATAATCTTGGGGCGTAGCAACCACCACTAAGCCCGAGAAGGGAATGGTCTGGAATGCGGTGAGTGCTACATCCGAAGTACCTGGCGGGAAATCGATGATTAGATAATCCAGATCTCCCCATATTGTATCTGACCAGAACTGATCGATGACCTTGGCGAGCAAGGGGCCGCGCCATATAACTGGATCATCCTCATTTTCATTGAAAAGGTTTATGGAGAGCACCTTTATTCCTTCCTCATTTTGCACAGGGTAGAGGTTTTCACCATCGGATTCACCGCGAAAACAATCTATGCCTAACAGCCGGGGAATGCTCGGCCCTGTAATATCTGCATCCAACATGCCTACTTTTAAGCCGCGTGCGGCAAAGGATTGAGCCAGGAGAGATGCGACCATAGATTTGCCGACTCCTCCTTTGCCGCTAATTACACCGATGACCTGCTTGATAGCAGGATTTGGCTTTTTTTCGGGAACAAGATCCATGAATGTATACTCCTAAAGAACGAAGCTCTGAATAAATGGAATATGGCATGATAAATGATATTATTCAAGCATAATGTTTTTCATATGTAAAAAAGCTCATGTATAGCGGTTGTATGAAGGTAGACAGGCTTACTCCTTCCATCCAAAGCGCTCCCTAAGGAATGCGAGAAACTGAGACCATTCTGTCCTGGATTCAAAGAACTCTCTGGTTGCCCTGAACCCTGAGTCTATGAGCATTCTATGTCGCTCATCTCCTGGCTGAATGTCGAAATCCGTGGCTTCGATACCACAATCGTCGATGTAAATGGTCCGGGAATAATTCTTCTCTGTTCGAATGGCGAGTTGCTCTTGCACCGTCGAAACACTTTCAAAAAGTGATCTCATATAGTCGAGCATGGATTTTATTGGAGGATAGTGCGTCTTTTCGGAAGAAGAAAATAGAAAGAGCCCTAAAGTCTCGGCATTTGCCCCATCATTGAGCTTTCTGCAATACTTATGATCGTCGAATAGATTTATTGGGTAATTCCACATAACGCCGCCATCGACATAGAATTGAGGCTCTTCGGTGCCCGGATACTGGTACTGGATAGCTTCGAAAAAAAGCGGAATAGACATCGAGATACGTACTGCCAGAGCAACTTCCATATCTGGGGTTGTTTCTAGCGAAAAGAGCCGAGCAGTGCGATTGGATACATCGGTCCCCGTAATATATAAGTCTAGGAAGGGTCTGCCGTCTCTATGGATTTGTGTATTGGCAAAATCGGCGAAAGTATATATCTCCTTGGCGACAGTGAAATACTCGGCGATGATAGATCTAAGCCATGTATAGAGGTATTCGCTTGAATACCAGCCTTTTTCCTGCAAAAGCCTTATGGAACACTGCAAGTTCTTAAAAATGGCAAGTTCGCGATAGTGCTCGATTATTGCGATGAGCCGCTTACTTGTGAGTTTTTCGGTATTCTCGTCCTGTTCCGAAGGAACTTTGCGATAATCGAGGCTATCGGCTAGCGTTCTGAAGCCCATAAAATCTGTTGGATTCATTGCAACACCGAGCGCGGTTATTGCTCCGGCCGATGTACCGGCAACTCTCCGGATATGAGGCATTATACCTCGCTCATATAGGTATTGAAGCGCTCCGATATATGCGATGCCTCGGACTCCGCCACCCTTGAAGACCAGATTCTTATAATGCGACATAGGCCTTTTCTTCTATGTTCTTTGTGTTTTGCGGCATTCCCAATGGTCCGCTCATATTGTCTTTAAATTCATGAGAAAAATCAATTTTCATCTGGCTCTTTCCAAAACCAAAAGATATAGGCAACTCGAAATACAGTCAATGTTAGGCGATCAAAAAAGGCGATTGTCCAATAGGCAGCCTGTATTTTATTACCTTGTTTCGGATAGAATAGCGATTGAAGCCGACCGGGACTAATTAAAAGAGCGATAAAAGATAATAGCGAATAGAGAGAATGGAGGCCTAAGAGGTATCTATGAATATCGAAAATCATGTTATGCAGACCTTTTTTGCAACCCTCTTTACTTGGGGTATGACAGCGCTTGGCGCTGCGATGGTCTTCTTTTTCAAGGAGATCAACAAGAAGGTTCTCGACTCAATGCTCGGCTTTGCGGCCGGAGTGATGATTGCGGCGAGTTTCTGGTCCTTGCTTTCTCCAGCCATTGAATTATCCGAATCTATGGGGCTTATTCCGTGGCTACCAGCGGTTATTGGATTCTTGCTTGGAGGAGCGTTTCTACTAGGGGTAGACCATCTTTTGCCACATTTGCACATTGGAGCGGATATGAGCGAGGCAGAAGGCCTTCATACAAGCTGGCAACGCAGCGTCCTTCTTGTGCTTGCCATTACTCTCCATAATATCCCTGAAGGTCTTGCGGTCGGCGTGGGTTTTGGGGCGATTGCGGCTGATATACCAAGCGCTAGTTTGTCGGGTGCAATTGCGTTGGCCATCGGCATTGGGTTGCAGAATTTTCCGGAAGGGGCAGCGGTCTCTATTCCACTTAGAAGAGAAGGGCTTTCTCGTCGAAAAAGTTTCGTTTATGGACAAGCATCGGGTCTTGTCGAGCCCATAGCGGGAATTCTGGGTGCGGTCCTTGTGCTCGCAATGCGGCCTATTCTGCCTTATGCGCTTTCCTTTGCTGCTGGCGCGATGATTTATGTCGTAGCCGAGGAGGTGCTTCCTGAAGCAAGTCGCGATTCAAATGGCCACCTTGCTACCATAGGTACTATGTGCGGATTCGCTCTTATGATGCTTTTGGATGTTGCGCTGGGTTGAGTGGGCAAGGAGGCTGACAAAATTCGGATTAGCCAGATAAGCAAGGCAAAGCATGATTAGGTAGGGATTGCAAAACGAAAATGATGCTGCCTTTAGCTCTCACCGCCAGCTCTCGCAGGTTCTCACCGCCAGTATGGCAGCTTCAACTGAGCACTTTCCCTATGGCGCTGGACATTGAATATTCTTGCTCTTACCACAAGGCACCCGACATCTGCGTTTTAGTCGTCTCCTTTCATAAATGGATAGCGCCAGTCGGCTGGAGGAGAGAAATTCTCTTTGATGGCGAGCGCGCTCACCCATCGCAAGAGATTGATTATGCTGCCTGCTTTATCGTTGGTGCCAGAAGCTCTCGCTCCCCCAAAAGGCTGCCTGCCAACCACTGCTCCCGTTGGCTTATCGTTGATATAAAGGTTCCCCGCCGAATTTTGAAACGCAAGAAGAGCTCGATTGATGCGCTCTCTATCCGTAGCCATTATGGCACCTGTGAGCCCATAGGGCGAAGTAGAATCAATAAGCCTGTAAGCCGCCTCCATGTCTCGATCATCGTAGATATAAGCCGTAAGGACGGGTCCGAATATCTCATTGACCATAGTCTCGGAGCGCGGATCCTCGGTGAGAATAAGAGTAGGCTCAATAAACCAACCGTGAGATTTATTGCAATTGCTTCCTGCAAGCACCTTCGCTCCTTGTGCCTTTGCGCGTTCGATATAGCCATGGATATTTTCGAAGGCTGTTTCATCGATCACCGCACCCATGAAATTGCGGAAATCGGTGATCTCTCCCATGGGAATTGTAGAGATCTGGGCAACAAGGGCTTCTATGAATTCAGAAGCACGCGATTCAGGGATATAGAGCCGAGATGCCGCCGAGCACTTCTGACCTTGATATTCATAAGCTCCTCTGAGAGTGGAAGCTACGGTAGGTTCAAGTTCAGCGCTCGGATCGATGAAGATAAAATCTTTGCCTCCCGTTTCTCCTACAATGCGCGGATAGCTCCGATAGTATTCCAGATTCGATGAAATCTGTTTCCAGAGAGAGCGAAATACTTCTGTCGAGCCCGTGAAGTGAAAGCCAGCGAGCTCAGGACTTGCAAGCACTACATTCGAAATCAGACTGCCGCTTCCCGGCACAAAGTTGATGACTCCCGGAGGCAAACCGGCTTCCATATACAGCCTCATGAGCATGTAGTTGGAGTACACTGCATTAGATGCGGGCTTCCAAACCACGGTATTGCCCATCATTGCGGGAGAAGTGGGGAGATTTGCAGCTATCGATGTGAAGTTGAATGGGGTTACAGCATATACAAATCCTTCTAAGGGCCTGTAGGCCGATCTATTCCATTCTCCTTTTACATTATCTGGCTGCTGCGAATAGATTTGCTCCATAAACCAGGGGTTGAATCGAAGAAAATCGATTGCCTCGCAGACAGCGTCGATTTCGGCTTGGTAGGCGGTTTTGGACTGGCAGAGCATGGTTGCAGCATCCATAAGCGCTCGATATTTACCCGAAATGAGTTCCGCAACTTTTAGGAAAACCGCGGCGCGCTCCTCCCAGGGCATGGCAGCCCATCCTTCTTGCGCGGCAAGAGCCGCTTCCATTGCCATCTTGACTTCGGTTTCTCCTGCCAGATGATAGACTCCCAGGACTTCTCCATGGGCATCTGGGCGGCGAATAGTAGCTGTCTTGCCCGTACGCAGCTCTCTTCCGCCTATAATCAGGGGAATTTCGATCTGATTTGTGCGGAGGTGATCGAGCTCCTTTTTCAATGTGGCTCGTTCAAGCGAACCCGGGGCGTAATTAAACACAGGTTCGTTGATTGGCCTTGGAATGTGGAATATTCCGTTATTCATGAGTAACTCCTTTTATTTCATTGTGAAGGCGCTCAAAGGATTCGTCAAGTCAGATCTTTATAACACTTGATTTATGCGGCTCAATGATTCTAGGATGGAAAAAGAGAGGTGCATGATGGAGCAGCCCAAGACTTTGAATGCTTTTATGCTGATAGTGCTGGTCTTTATTTTTCTTGCCGGGATAATAGAGGGCGGAACACAAGCCATCCTGGGTTTTCTGCAGCTGCAGATCACACCTGCTCGGCTTGTAAGCGACTTTATAGCTATTGCGGGGGTAGGGTCGACACTCCTCAATGTCAGTACGGTTGGCTTTCTGGGTTATGGTTTTCTGGCAATTAATAAACTCAGGTTAACTGGTGCTTCTCTTGCAGCCCTTTTTACGATGATGGGTTTTGCCTTTTTCGGTAAGACCCCATTCAATTGTTTTCCAATAATGCTTGGAGTATCTTTTTCTGCGCTTTTGGTAAGGAAAAAACCTAGAGACTACGCCCTCATAGCCATATTCGGAACTGCTATGGGTCCCCTTATTACTTTTATTGCCTTCGAGCTCGGAGTAAAGAGCTTTCTTGCCTTACCGGCTTCTTTTGCTATCGGGTTGGGCGTCGGACTCATCCTTCCGCCCATTGCCATCGCCATGCTTCGGCTTCATCAGGGATACAATCTTTACAACATGGGTTTGACCGCAGGTTTTTTGGGGCTTTTTGCGGCTTCGCTTTCCCATGCGACGGGCGCAGACATTCTACCTATTGAAATATGGGGGACGGCTCATAGTCCAATTCTTGTAGCTTTGTTACCTATTGTTTTGCTGATTGCTCTTTTTTGCATTGTGAAGGAAGATCCCAAGAACATTGTCGCTCTATTTCGGCATGCCTATTTGGATTTCCGCAAGATTCTAGGCATGAGCGGCAGGCTTCCGAGTGATTTTTCCGACTTCGTATCGACAAAGGGTGCCTTTCTTAACATGATAGTATTAGGACTGTCCTTCTGGCTCCTTATGCTAATTATCGAAGCTCCTTTCAATGGACCCGTCTTGGGAGGGCTTTTTACGATTCTTGGTTTTTCATTCTTTGGAAAACATATTAAGAATGTTTTTCCGATTGTGCTTGGTATCGTGGTGGCAATTTTCGTATTCGATAAGGATTTATATGAGCCGGGGCCGCTTTTGGCCATCCTATTTGGGACGGCACTAGCGCCTCTTTCTGGAGAATTTGGGCCTTTATTAGGCTTTGTTGCGGGATTCTTGCATCTTGTTATTGTGGATAGAACATGCTTTTGGCACGGAGGTATGGCTCTCTACAACAATGGGTTTGCGGCGGGGCTTACCGCAACTTTGATCGTTTCGGTTATCGATTGGTATCGGTCGAGTAAGGTCGCAAACAAGGTTGAATGAGCAAATCCAGGCCGATTCAGGGCTTCTTAAGCCAAGCAAGAGGAGAATGAGGATGAAAAGGCACGATCTATATGTACAACTCATAAGCGAGCTTGCTAATTATCTTTTGCGCAACAATCCGAAAAAGATGGTGATATCTCTGCATCTCGAAAACGATGGTTTTCATATAGTCGCTATAGATGATCGGTACCATAGCGATGAAGAGATCGCGGAAATAGAGCAAGGTTTGAAGATGCATCAGAGACCGGAACTTGCCTCTTACTATGGGACAATGCTAGGCCGAGATCTGTTAGGCGACGCCCGGCTCGAACTCATTGGCTATCATGTCAAGGGTGCAAAAGTGGAAAAAATTCCCGAAGGGGGTATTATGATAAATCTCTGGGTAGGATCGGATGATTTTAATCCCGCGATGTTTACTATTGATGAAAAAGCATAGAAAATGTCTATAGAAGATAGAACGAAATAAAGATGGCAGTATCAATTCTATGGTATGATCTCGAGACCTTTGGTCGCAATCCTAGGCACGATCGCATCGCGCAGTGCGCTTTTATAAGGACGAATATAGCGCTCGAAGAGGTAGCAGAGCCAGTCGTTATGTACTGTAGGCTTCCTCTCGATTATCTTCCTGATCCCGAGGCATGCTATATACATGGCATTACTCCTCAGGAAGCCGAAGAGAAAGGCTTATCCGAATATGAGTTCTCTCAAAGGATACAGCGCGAAATGAGTGTTCCAGGCAGCACGGTGACAGGCTACAACTCCATCCAGTTCGACGATGAGTTCATTCGCAATCTTTTCTATAGAAATCTTATGGATCCCTACAGTCGGGAGTACAAGAACAACAATTCTCGCTGGGATGTAATAAATCTGATGCGAGCCGTCCACGATCTCAAATATGAAGGTTTCGAGTGGCCAATAAATGGCGAGGGCAACCCATTGTTCAAGCTTGTTGATCTTGCCAAAGCACAAAATGTTGCCCATGAGAATGCTCATGACGCGCTCTACGATGTAAGGGCGACTATAGGCCTTGCCCGCAAGGTGCTTGAGACTTATCCAAAGCTCTTCGAATGGTATTACCGCCACCGTCGGCGCGAGAACTTAGCGCGCCTTGTAGATCTCTCTCGCCGGGAGAATATGCTCGTACACACTTCACAGCGCTATACGAGACAAGGTGGTTGTTCGACGGTAATAACTCCCTTAGGGCTACTGGAAGATGATCGCCATGCTCTTGTGACCTATGATTTGCGCTTCGATCCTAAGCCTTTTTTATATATGTCCGAAGATGAATTGCGCGACCTTTTATTCTCGGAGAGGCAGGAAGATGAAAAGATTCGTCCACCTCTCAATATGGTCCGCCTCAACAGCTGTCCCTACCTTGCTCCTCTCAGCGTGTTAAATCGACAAGCTCGAGCGCGGCTGGGTATCGATCTTGTGGAATGCAGAGAGAATCTGCGTATTCTCGAGGCAAATCCTGATCTTAAAGCGCGCTTCATTGCTGCTTATCGATTTGAGAGAAAATCGGTTGATGAGCTTGATCCTGAACATGCCTTATATGCCGGCGGATTCTATTCAGACGAGGATCGCAGAGAACTGGAGCGTTTCCATAGAGTGTTAATGAATAGCGGTCCACAGGCTGCAAAAAACGAGTTTCTTCGCATTCGATTTCAGGATCCAAGAATTCCAACCCTAATGGGCAGGCTTCTTGCGCGCAATTTTCCTGAAACCTTGACGGCTGATCAGCATTTATCTTGGAAGAAGCATGTATACGGATGGCTACAGCTTCCACAAGAAAAAGGAGCCACCGCCCTTTCGGATTATGTGAGATTGGAGAGAGAATTGCAGGAAATGTCTCCGGATGATCCGCGAAGGCCTATAGCTATGGCGCTTATTAAATGGAAGGATAGGCTATGCAGTCAAGCCATCTGAAGATTGTTTTGCTGCGTGATATATTCTTACATGTATAGGTGGGTGCGAGTAGCAATGTATGCGTTCGGGGCTCAAAATGAAAGCCGCAGATGATTTTTCGTCTTTCTGCTCGCATATCAAGAAATGAAGTATGATAGGAGGCTGGCGCTGGTTGCGCCGTTATGGGCACCCAGACGTCATCAAGAAGGTGTGCTATGAAATATCGATGGTTTTTTGCGATTTTTCTGGCTCTTGCGGGTTTGACAATTCTCTCAGCGCAGGAAAAGTCCCTGGAGAGCACCATGCTCATCAGGGTCGAAAAAGCCGCAGTTAGAGCCGAGCCTTCTTTTGTTTCGCCGGCGCTCTCTTTTGCCGCTTACAAGACTCCAGTTGCCATAATACGCATCGAAAACGACTGGATATTTGGCTTTGTTCGGGGACTAAATAGGCCGGGATATATCCACATGAGTGCACTTTCTCCAGTCAAAGTCTCCTTGAACCCTGACGATGTCTCCGATCCACCTCCACTGCAGGAAACTGAGATTGTCCTTGCTGGCAAGGGCTTTTCATCTAGTCTTGAATTGTCGCTCAGAGAATCAAGTGCTTTCAACTTCGAAGCAGTGGATGCAATGGAAAAGAATAGCTATTCTTATGCGGAATGCCTTGCATTTATCCATGGCATAGATATTTTGGAAGGAGAACCATGAGGTGCGGAAGATTGTGCTTCAATCTCGCGTGCTATCGGTTATTCTTGCGCTGATTCTTATCCTACCGTTTTTCGCATCTTGCACCATAACGCCGGAGTCTCTTCAGTTTTTTCTCGATCAAGCCTTGCTTCAGGGCATGATTACGCCCGAACAATCGCGGCTCATTTTGGAAGCGGTGCGCTCTTTTCAAATCGAATCTGAACCTTTTACCTATGAGGAAGAATACGTTATAGGGAGAGTAGTAGCCGCCGCCGTGCTGTCTCAATATCAAGTTTATGATCAGCCTGAGCTAACAGCCTATATAAATAAGATAGGGCAAGGGTTGGCATTTTATTCAGCCAGGCCATGCCTGCCGGAGGGATATCATATATTGGTCCTCGACAGCGAAGAAGCGCATGCTTTTGCTGCGCCGGGCGGATTCGTATTGATAACAAGGGGGCTTCTGAAGCTGACAGGCAATGAGGACATGCTTGCGGCTCTTTTAGCACATGAGATATCTCATACAGCGTTGGGACACGGATTATTGGCACTCACGAGCTATCGCATGGGGGATTTAGCAAAATACTATGTAATGCTTTCCACAGAGAGCGCGCAGTCTTACAATAAGGAGGCTATGGAGCTGTTCTTGGCGGCGGTGCATGATTTTGTTTCCCTGATATCTGTGCAAGGTTATTCGCAAGTCATGGAATTCGAAGCAGACGCCGAAGCGATGCGCATGCTTTACGAAGCCGAGTATAGACCTTCAGCCCTCGGAGATTTTGTAGTAACGCTGGAGAATTCTAAGGATGAGCGTTTTCAGCAGTATTCGATGCAGCATCCTTTGGCCGAAGATAGACTATCGAGAATAGGCAGCCTTGCTGAGGAATATTCTCAACGAGCCGAGCTCGAACACCGCAAAGAATGCGTACAAAGACTGGATTCGCTTCTGCAAAACGAAGATGAGTCGTGGCATAATAGTAATCTAGTTTGCGAACAAGGCTTTCTTGATTCTGGATATGAGCTCGCAAAGGAGAACTTAATCATCAGCCCTGTGTCTCTCGAGCTCTTGAGGCAAGAGCGCTTCGAAGCCATTCGGCCTCTATTCTAGGCAATCTCAAAGTATTTTAGAATGAAATATATGACAGAGGCAGGCAAGCCCGACCACAGCACTTTAAGATCGAATCATGCTTTGAATAAAGTAAAGAGATTTTTATATGCGCTAGTAGCCGGTGTCTTTGGAATTCTTTTGTTCCAGTGGACAGGGATTTCCAATAAGGCTGGTATGGCCCTCTATGATCGGGAGATGCGTTTGCTGGTAGCGGCGGAAGGCAAGAAGGAGGATAATACTTCCTCCCAAACTTTACGTAAGAATTCCGGTTCGTCAGATTCTGCATCCCTTTCACCTTCCAGGAAAAAAGCGCCAATTGCGCTTGTCATGATCGACCAATCCAGCCTTGATTGGGTACAGAATGAGCTCGGTCTTGGTTGGCCTTGGCCTCGGGAACTATATGGGCTAATAGCATACTCTTTACGCAATGCCGATGTCCAAGCCTATGACATTCTATTTACGGAGCCTTCCACTTATGGTCCCGAAGATGACTCTCGCTGTGCAGAGGCAATGAGGTCCGCAGGCAATGTGGTCTTGGCAACCCTTACAGACAGAAAGCCTGTGCTAGCCGTATCCAATGCACTATACGGCCATGTGGTTGCCCGAGTAGATTCAGATGGTATCTGCAGGCAATACCAGGCTGCATTAGATACAGATGCTGGAAAGATCCCCTCTCTCGGATTAGCCGCAATAAATGCTTTTAATAGGAAGAATTCGATTGCCGACGAGAAAAGCATCTCTCTTTCTGAGGCTTTTGAACCTCTCGAGCCACTAGCGCCTTTTGAGGCTTTCGAGCAGACGGTGTTTCTTAAATTCGAGGATTCTTCTCGCTTCGAGCGATATAGTGCAGCGCAAGTCCTTGCTGGCTCTCCAGATACCGGGGGCTCTGATTTTGCTGGCTTAAATCAGGAGCTGAACTTTGAAGGCAAAATCGTTTTGATCGGTATAACCGCTCCAGGGCTCATGGATAGACAAGCGACACCGATAAATCCCGCACAACCCGGCGTGGAGATTCACGCCACATTTATTAGCAATGCGCTTTCTTCATCTTTTATAGAGCTTTCTCCCATCGGCGTAGAAGTCTGCATAACTATCATTGCTCTTGTCCTGGCCGCTCTTCTTCCGACCATGCGAACAAGGATCTGGACAATAGTGGGATTTGTCGCAGCGATTATAGTCCCAATCGGATTGAGCTTTGCTTTTTTTCGAAATCTCGTGTTCTATAATGCAGTTCCTGCGATTGCAGCCGGGCTTTTTGCCTTTATAGCCGCCATAGTTCTTGGCTACCAAGCGGAGGGCAGACAGAGAGCTTATTTGCGTAAGGCTTTTGCTCAGTATCTATCTCCGGAAGTGATATCCGAGCTAATCGAACAACCGAAGGTCCTTAGGCTCGGTGGAGAATCGAAAGTGATAACAACGCTATTCTCGGATTTGGCTGGTTTTACAGCTATTTCGGAAAAGCTAGACCCAGAGCGACTTACTCAGTTTATGAATGAGTATCTGGGGATCATTAGCGAAGAAATACTGGCACAGGGAGGAACTCTCGACAAATATGTAGGCGATGCGGTAGTGGCATTCTGGAATGCTCCGCTAGACATCGAAGACCATGCCTTGCGCGCCTGCATGGCAGCATGCCACATTCAAGAAAAGCTCAGAGAAATAGGTCCTGAGCTGGAAAAGCGCTTCGGGATATCCCCGAGAACCAGAATAGGGATTGCCACAGGCTCCGCAGTAGTAGGCAACCTTGGCTCGACTCACCGTTTTGCCTACACGGCCGTAGGTGATTCTGTCAACATAGCGAGTCGACTTGAAAACCTAAACAAAGTATTGGGAACCGCAATACTGACAATAAGGGAGACGGTAGCCGCGGCTTGCGCGGGAAGTTCCAGGGCAAGCTCTCCTTCAAGTCTTGTTCCGGCAGCGCAAGATCTGGACAGCGAATTAGCTCCCGAGATACGACTTCCACAGCTGGAAGGAAAGACTCTGCATTTCCGAAGACTTGGTCCGGCTATCGTAGAGGGAAAACTCCAGGCCATTGAACTGTGGGAATTGAGAGCAACTGAGAAAGACAACTGTGTTCAAGGCTCATTGATCGAGCCATGGCAGGAAGCCCGGCATTTCTCAAAATAGAATTTCAAAGTAGGAACATTATTGCAGAAAGGCCCAGCAAGATCCCATCTTGTTTCTTGAATCTCGACAGTCTTATGCTCCTATATGGTGAGTAGCCGCGCAGCTCCATTGCCATTGATATCCTCCACGACTGCAAGAGGCCCATCGAGATCAATTGCCCGAGCATAAGAAAGGCACGACGAAAGTTCTTTTTGGAAATAGATATGCCGCGCATTTCGCCTGCTTCTGCGACTCTGCGATACATATTAAAAATACGTGGTAAGAAAAGGAGTATCAAAGAGACGAACATTCCTGGATCTAAAGAAATGTCCATAGATACAGGGCGATAGTATGTCGATTCCTGGTTGAGCCTCGAAGTTGGATTATCTTTAGCCTCTCTTCTACATGCGATTTTTCTCAGGCTTCTTAAACCGGCAGTCATCCAGTCGCCTATTTCGCTTACTCGGGTTGTTGCATAGAAAAGCCTGGAATAAATGTATATCGAAAACAACCTGAGTCCATAGATAGCTGATCCAGGCAATGTGGCCAGGTCAAAGATCCTCCCGTCGCCTGGAAAGATGCCCCTAACGATGGTGGCAAACAACATAAGGACGACTATTGAATAAAAAGGGCCTGCTGCGGCTCTCGGCAGTTTTAAGAGGGGCAAAATCCCTATTACAAAAAGAGCGAGCAAGAAGCCCACAGGGGCATGCATTGCAAAGCTTGTTGCTGCAATCAAGAAAACCAGCTTCGCAAGCGGATGAAACATGACGAGCTTGCTCGCTCCTGGTTCGAAAGCAAATGGATTAGCCATGCTTCCAGCCGCTATTCTATCAGCCATGGATAACCCTCTTGATAGGGGCAGACTAACCCACTTCGCAGAAATAATCCTATTGTTGCCTCTCCTGGCAATCCATCGAAGACAATTTTCCCGCAGTCGAGAATAAGGAGTCTCGAGGCAAGGCTAAATACTTTTTCGATTTCATGGGTGAGCACTATCAGAGTCTTGCCATCTGAGTGAAGCGTACCGAAGACCTCTAGAATCTCCTGTACGGAAGGATAATCGAGGTTGGCGAAAGGCTCATCGAGAATTATGCAGCGCGGTTGCATGGCAAGAACGCCTGCTATGGCAAGTCGACGCTTCTCTCCGCCGGAGAGACTGCCCGGGCTGCGATTCTCCATGCCTTCGAGATGGGCTTGTGCTAATGCTTTTTTGATTACGGCATCGAGCTTTGAACCTTTGATTCCCAGATTTGCGGGACCAAAAGCCAGGTCCTCCCCGACCGTCAAACCAAAAACCTGAGCCTCAGTATCCTGAAAGACATAGCCGACCTCTCTTCGGATCAGCGGAATTTGCAAGGCGATGGGAATGCCCCGGTATAGTATTTCTCCTGCCGAAGGCTTGGAAAGGCCCACAAAATGTCTCATAAGCAGCGACTTCCCTGCACCATTTCTTCCTGCGACAAGAAGGAATTCTCCCTCCTCAATCGAAAGCGAGATTGAGTCTATACCGATCCCCCTATCCGGAAAGATGTGACTCAGAGAGACCGCACGAAATAACTCAGCCATTTGTCTGTTGATCGATATGGTTCATGGCCTTTAGAATTGGTGGAGTCAAAACCGAGGCGAGGATGATCTTTATAATATCGCCAGGGAGAAAGGGGATAACTCCGGTTGCGATTGCTCTTTCCCAGCCAATATCCAATACCGATTTCAGCCAGACTATGCCTGCAGCGTATACAATTATCATTCCGGAAATTCCAGCCAGGATATTGAAAATCCATTTGCCTTTGCCAAGTTTTGATATAAGACCAAAGAGGATGACTGCGGGTATGTAGCCGACAAGGTATCCGCCCGTAGGTCCGGCTAATTTAGCAAAGCCTCCAGTTCCTCCAGAGAAAACCGGCAAGCCTACCGATCCCAATATCAAATAGAAAACCACCGAAACAAGGCCCCACCATGGTCCCGAAATAAATCCAGCAAGCATAATGAACATATTCTGAAGCACAATCGGTACAGGCGTGCCAGGAATCGGAAATGCAGCATACGCTCCAACAGAAATCAGGGCTGCAAAAAGACATGCCATGATGGCTTGAGAGAGTTTTGCGTTATTGCCTTCCATGGGGCGGACTATGGCCTGAATTCATGGCCTTGGTCAAGTAGATTTCCTTAAGGAACCTCTTGACATATTTATGCAATGGGAGTAAAAAATGATCATGGCGCAAGTAGTATTTGGCTATAATGGCAACTCCCTCAACAATAATAATAATCGCATTCTTGGAGCGGGGCCGGAGCCGAATATATAGGCGAATCGAAGCGCGAAGATTAAAGCCGGTCCCGTTTTTGGGGCCGGCTTTTTTTTAGCGCTACACATTGCGCTCATTTTTCCGAGACTGGAGGTGCAGGGGATGGCGGTTAGTTACTCTTTCCCCGGTGGTAATGGGATTCCGGATTTTAGGCCAGTATTCCGCAATGAACGTCGTTCCTACGGTTCTGGCGCTACCGCTGAATTCCTCCACAAGGAGAAAAACCATGAAATCATTTGCTTATTTAGATGCAGCCGGCACATCGATTGGCAGCATATTGGAACGCTTTCAAGCTTCTCTTGCCGATAAAGGACTCTCATTCAATGAGTTTTTATCCGATGCTTATGTCCAAAAATGGAAAGGTGAACAACTTGCCCATGCATTAAAGGTTCGAACAGCCCTTGTACTGGGACTTCAAGAATTCCTGGTTTCTAGAGGGATTCTGAATATTGACAGGGTATCGCTCTCGCCTGTCACAGATCCTCTATGCCATGATGTCGAGCATGTGCCTGTAATTCTTTACCAGGATACGCCTTATAGAACCACACATTCGATGATCTACTCCAAAATGCTCGCTTGTCTAAATCCATATATTGAAGGAATATACATAGACTCGTCCAATATCCGTCTCGAATTGCCCTCCTCAACCTCGAGACACAAATACCTAATCGATTTCTCTCAGATGGATATCGAATTCAAGCGGGCAAAAAGGCTTAGCGAGGACGACTATTTCAATCGGCCAAAAGAGACGACTCAGGTATTAGCAAAAGAGTTGGATAGGGCGCTCGACTTTTTCGAGGATCTGATCATCTATGGTGTAAAGAAAATTCTGGTGCTGGCTGCGGAGAGTTTGGGAGCACTTGGAGTCAAGCTCACTGTTCCATCGAAGCCATTTCCAAGATTCTATAGCGATGAAATTGATATGCAGGGTGACTGCAGTTTGGAAGGCAGCTTGGAAGAGCGGCTTGGGCACAAAGCCAAAACACAATTCTTCTGGGTGCTCGGGCTTTTGAGAGAGAACTATGATCTTGTATATCCTTATCTGTCTCGAGATGGGAGAAGACCAGAAAAGAAAGATATCTCTCCAAGGCAGGTATTCAATTACGATTTATGCGCTGCGCCTCTCTATAGAGATGAAAGTCTTGGTGCAGCATACGAGATACTCTCTGGTGGCTTGCGGGAATGGATCTATGAATCAATCGTTTCACGACTTCTGGATAATGCTGTTTTAAGAGAATCACCGCGTTTTGATCGAAATGGAAATATCGAGAATATGGCAGCGCTCGATGGCTATGGCCCATTCCTCAGCATTGCTCACATGAGAGATGCTCAAGGACAAGGGATCTTTCCGCAGGTTTGCGGAGGAGGGCTCGGTATAGAGCGAACCCTATTTGCGCTTCTCCGAGGGCCATTCATTAAGGACATTGATGAGGTGACTTGTTTCGGCAAGAATCCCGACAAGACGCTGCCTTTTCTGTTCTAAAGAGAACTTATAAACTCTGTAACCCGAGGAGAGGATTCTTGAAATTGGCTCTAAGAGGATACCGCTCCCCTGGTTCTTTGCTAGCAATCAGAGATTCGATGTACTAATAATGCCATTTGCTGCTCTCATGCCCGAAGCCCATGCCGAGGTAATCCCTCGGCTTGTGCCTGCGCCATCGCCTATAAAGTAGATTCCTGGCAAAACCTGGAAGTTCTCATCTATAAAAGCTGGGCGGTTTGCATACAATTTGATCTCCGGATAGTACATGATGGTCGAAGGGTGTAGAACGCCGGGCACTATTGTATCTAGCAATTTCATCGCATTCCAAATAGCCCGCATCGTTTTAGCTGGAATGCAGAGGCTTATATCCCCGGGCGTACAGGAGGGAAGTGAGGGGTTGAAGTTATATAGATCGCCGGTAAAAGAGTTGGCAAACGACCGCTTGCCGAGCCTAAAATCGCCTATGCGCTGCATTATCGGTCTTCCGCCTCCAAGCAATACTGCTAGATGTCCCAACATCTGCGCATAATCCTGTCCAGAGGCGAGAGGCTGAGTAAGTGTTATGGTTTTTAATATCGCAAAGTTCACAAGACCATTTGCTGGTCGCTCACTAGACCAAGCATGGCCATTGATCGAGTACCAATAGCCTTGTTTTTCGTCGCCGTAGCGCTCCTGCACCACATAGGCTGCCCGCGAGTTGGTACAGAAAGTGCGTGTCTTTTTAGGAAAGAAAAATTTGGGATCGTAGTAATCGCGTACTATTGGGTAATGTTCCTCTGTTGTTTCTATTCGGACGCCAATGTCGACCACATTATCGCGAAATTTAATGCCGAGTTCTTCCATAAGTCTCTGGAGAAAAGCGAAGCCACCGCGACCGGGTGCTACTACCAGAGAGCCATATTTCAGCTCGCGCTTATCTGTTATGATGACTCTGGATCCAGGCTCGACTCCAAGCATTTCTTCTTTAAAGCTAAAAGTTGCGCCGAGCCCTCTGAGCCTTGCGGTGAGATCCTTGATCAGCTTAAAACCGCCGTCCGTACCCAGGTGTGACTGCCTAACATCGAGCAATTGAACTCCTATCTTCTCCGCTCGCTTTCTGTAAATCTCTATGTTGCGTTTTTCCATAATATGGGGCTTGAGGAAGCCTTCTGTATGTTCGAGATAGTGTTTGCCAGTGGCCTCGTCCCAACATTCCAAAGGAAAACCTATAGGCCAAGTAAAATTCATCTTGCAATCGTTGCGAAGCCCGCCAGAAGATACCTGTTGCTTGTCGATGAGGAGAATATTGAACGATGGTCTCGATTCCAGAAGCTTAAATGCGGCACCAAGTCCGGCTGGGCCTGTACCGACAATCACAACATCATAGCTATCCATGCATTCTTCTCCTCGGCATATTAAATCATTTCATTCATTTCTGCGCAATGCGAAGACAAGAACAGACTATATCCGTCGAGATTTTGAAGTGATATATGCAGGGTTCAAGACGGTTATTCTTGCTTCAATATCGTTTATTAAATCTCATAAATGGTGTAGAATATATTTGACAGAACGCTATCGGCGTTCTACCATGGATAATGTCCTATTAGTGTTGGAAATGGACATACAGGAAGGAGGTAATCATGAAGAGAATCGTGAGAATTGGGCTGCTATCCCTTGGAATCGCTGCGCTAATCGTAGCCTGCGGACCGGGAGCTCCCAAGACCGTAAAGTTTGGTGTGTTCGAACCACTGACTGGCGCAAATGCGGGTGGTGGAGCACTTGAAGTAGAAGGTATCAAGCTGGCAAATGAGCTCTATCCAACTGTCATGGTTGGCGACAAAGAATATAAGATCGAGCTCGTAATTGCCGATAACAAATCCGATAAAGTCGAGGCGGCCAATGCCGCACAAAGGCTCGTCGACAAGGACAAAGTCAATGTCGTGCTTGGATCTTGGGGTTCTTCGCTTTCCATGGCGGCCGGTCCCATCGTCAAGAATGCAAAAGTCTCGGCTATAGGTCTATCCTGCACCAATCCATTGGTCACAAAGGGAAATGAATATTACTTCCGTGTTTGCTTTATCGACCCCTTCCAAGGAACAGTTATGGCTAACTATGCGTACAAGACCTTGGGCGCTAAGAAAGCCGTAATAATTCGCGAAGTATCGAACGATTACTCTGTTGGGCTGGCGAAGTTCTTTGCCGATGCATTCATACAGCTGACTGGCGATGAGGATGCAATTCTTGCTGAATTGAACTACAACACGGGCGACACCGACTTTTCTGCCCAGCTTACCGAGATCAAAAAGCACAAGCCCGATGTTATCTTTGCACCAGGTAACTATACCGAAAGCGCTCTTATCATCAAGCAAGGCAAGGAGCTCGGAATAAAGACCCCATTCTTGGGTGGAGACACCTGGGAGACTCCAGAATTCATCGATGTTGGGAAAGAAGCTGTAGAAGATGTTGTGTTCTCTACTTTCTTTGCAACCGAGACGCCCATCACGGAAACATCCAAAATATTCCTCGACGAGTATCGAAAGAAATATAACAAAGAGCCTGCAGCAGTAACCGCGCTTGGCTTCGATGGTTACCTGGTTGCACGCGATGCTCTTCAGCGCGCCGGCAGCCTCGACAAAGAAAAGGTTCGTGCTGCAATAGCTGCCACAAAGGATTTTCCGGGTGCAACCGGAATGATCACTCTCAACGAAGATGGCGACGCCGTAAAGAGTGCTGTTATCAAAACCATCAAAGATGGCAAGTTCACCTATATGGCGACGGTTGAACCGTACTGATAGCGCATAGGATTTTCACCGGAGGTGGGAAGGTGGGCGCATAAAGGCGCCCTCCTTCCGATATATAATAAGTCAATAGAAGGAGCGGAGAGTCATGGATGAATGAGGTTGACTGCATCCGCTCCTTTTCTTATAACTACGAGGAAGCATGACACTTTCATTATTGTTTCAGCATATCGTCAATGCGCTCTCGCTCGGAAGCCTCTATGCACTCCTCGCCATTGGCTACACAATGGTGTATGGGATATTGAGGCTCATTAACTTCGCACATGGCGATATTTTCATGGTTGGCGCTTATGTTGCTTTCTATGGGATCACGCTTTTGTCTCTACCATGGTGGGCAGCCCTGCTTTTGTCGATTATCTTTACCGCATTTTTCGGTATCGGCCTCGAGCGAGTGGCCTATAAGCCGCTTCGGGATTCGCCGCGAATTTCCATCATGATAAGCGCAATAGGGGCATCTTTTCTTCTGGAGAGTCTTGCAGTTTTGGTTTTTGGAGGAAGACCAAAGGGAATGCCTGTTCCAGATGTGCTCTCGAAAGTCATCTATTTTGGCTCTGTCTCGATGATTACTATCAGCTTGATTATTCCCCTCTTTACCTTTGCGCTTTTAATCTTGCTCTTATGGATTGTAAATAAAACCAAGATCGGCATGGCAATGCGGGCCGTCTCTACTGATATCGAAGCGGCGCGTCTCATGGCAGTCGATGTAAATAAGGTAGTCTCTGTCACTTTTGGCATCGGCTCTCTGCTTGCTGCTTTTGGCGGCATCATGTGGTCATTCAAATATCCTCAGCTAAATCCGCTTATGGGAGTTATGCCAGGCTTAAAGTGTTTTATTGCCGCGGTCATAGGTGGCATTGGCAACATAACGGGTGCCGTGCTAGGTGGATTTTTGCTCGGTATTATCGAAATAATGATGGTTGCATTATTGCCAACTCTTTCCGGGTATAGGGATGCTTTTGCATTTATTCTGCTCATAATTGTCCTATTACTAAAACCGACGGGGCTCTTAGGCAAGCGCCAGGCTGAGAAGGTATAACCATGAGTAAGAAAAGTTCCACTAGACATATTCTCAAAGATAGGCACATCGAAAACGGGGCAATTTCCAAAAACATGCTCTATACTATCATTTTTCTTGGAGCATGTGCTCTCTTCATATTCCTTGCCGACAGACTCTTCGATGCATTCTCGCTTCGCGTATTCAATCTATGTGCGATCTACATTGTGCTGGCTCTTTCTCTTAATCTCCTAAATGGGTTTACCGGGCTTTTTTCTCTTGGGCATGCCGGATTTATGGCGGTGGGAGCCTATGTGAGCGCGCTTCTCACAATGCCTGCGCCGCTTAAAGAGATGAATTATTTCCTTTTGCCTATCGTGCCATGGCTTCAACATGTTACGATTCCATTCTTGCCCGCGCTCATAATAGCTGGACTTGTATCGGCTTGCGTTGGCTTTCTTATTGGTGCTCCTGTCCTGCGGCTTAGAGACGATTATCTAGCAATCGCAACGCTTGGTTTTGGCGAAATAATCAGAGTCATCATTACAAATGCCCAGTCGATAACTAACGGAGCTCAGGGGCTGAAGGGTCTGCCCCGCTTTTCTACCACCTTTGCGGTATGGGCAGCGGCAGGTCTTGTAGTGCTTTTTATGGTTCTTTTGATGCGCTCGAGCTATGGCAGAGCGATGAAAGCGGTGCGGGACGATGAGCTTGCCGCGGAAGCGATGGGAATCAATGTATTTCGGGTAAAGGTCACTTCATTTACCGTATCAAGCTTTTTAGCTGGTATTGGTGGAGCTCTACTTGGTCACATGATAACTACTATAGATCCGAAAATGTTCACTTTTACACTGACTTACAATATTCTGCTCATAGTGGTGCTTGGAGGAGTCGGCTCTATATCGGGTTCGGTGATATCGGCGATCATAGTAACGGTATTGATGGAGGCACTGCGATTCCTAGATGAACCGATAAACCTCATATTTTTTGAGATTCCAGCCATGCCGGGTCTGCGCATGGTAGTATTTTCTATTCTCCTTATGGTTATGATTATCTATCGCCAGAGGGGGCTCATGGGCAATAAGGAATTCAGCTGGGATATGTTCCAGAGTGCATTTGTCAAAAAAAGCAAAAAGGGAGGCAGCCATGCCAGAACTCCCTGAGCTTATGCTGAGCACTTCCCATCTCACCATGAGATTTGGTGGCCTTATTGCCGTAAGCGATTTCAATCTGGAAATCAGAAAGAACGAGATCGTTGGATTGATAGGCCCAAACGGTGCCGGAAAAACAACGGCATTCAATGTAATAACCGGCATGCTGGTTCCGAGCGAAGGAAAAGTCCTTTTTAAAGGGAAAGATATTACGGGGCTTAAGCCCCACAGTATAACGGCTCTCGGTATAGCGCGGACCTTTCAGAATATACGACTATTTAAGGAAATGTCCGTGCTAGAGAATGTGCTGGTCGGTTGCGATCTGAGCATAAATACCGGAATACTAGCCGCAACCCTGCACTTGCCTGGATATCGAACTCGCGAGTCCGAAGCCAGGCGCTTTTCAGTAGAGTTGCTGGAACAAGTAGGATTGGCACATTTGGCAGATGAAAAAGGAACAAGTCTTCCGTATGGGCAGCAAAGACGGCTGGAAATTGCGCGAGCGCTTGCCACAAAACCCAAGATTCTTCTCCTCGATGAGCCTGCTGCGGGTATGAATCCCCAGGAATCGTTCGAGCTAATGGATTTTATCCGCAAGATTCGGGACGAATTCGATCTAACCATATTTTTGATCGAGCACCATATGCAGGTGGTTATGGGCGTGTGTGAACGCATGTATGTGCTGGATTATGGCATTACTATTGCTCAAGGCAACCCATCTTCCATTCAGAAGAATCCGAAGGTCATCGAAGCCTATCTAGGGGTGGACTGATGCTGGAAATCAAGAATCTGTCGGTTTTTTACGGTGGTATCCATGCGCTCCAGGGAATCGACCTCGATGTTCCCGATAGAAAGATTGTTACGCTTATCGGGGCCAACGGTGCTGGAAAAAGTACCACACTGCGTGCCATTGCTGGGCTAATCAAGCCAAGTTCAGGCGAGGTGATCCTCCAGGGATCGGTTATATCCGGAAGGCCAACCTTAGAGATCGTTCAGAAAGGCCTCGCGCTGGTACCGGAAGGCAGGAGAATATTCTCGAATCTTTCGGTGGAAGAGAATCTGCTTCTTGGTGCCTATTCCAGAACGGACAAGAAGGCTGTGTTGGCCGATCTCGAGCATGTATATGAGCTTTTCCCAAGACTTAAGGAGAGAAGAGGGCAGAAAGGTGGAACGCTCTCGGGCGGAGAACAGCAGATGCTTGCGGTGGGTCGAGGGCTTATGTCGAGACCCAAACTGCTCATGATGGATGAACCTTCTCTCGGCCTGGCTCCCCTCATCTCCAAGATGATTTTCGAGATAATAAAGCAGATAAATTCAGAAGGCACGACGGTATTGCTTGTAGAGCAGAATGCAAAGGCAGCCCTTGAAGTAGCTGACTATGGATATGTCTTAGAGACCGGCCGCATATCACTTTTTGGTACAGGGCATGAGCTACTTCAAGACGATCGTGTTCGAAAGGCCTATCTGGGCGAAGCACAGTAATAGAGCGGATTCTAGGAGCTAATCCATTTCGGAAATATCAGAAATGCCTGAGCCTTAAGACCATTACAAGCCTGGCGATATTGCGCAAAGCACCAAACAATAGAGCTGTCATAAGCATTGTCGATACTCCAGGCTCGAAGGCTATGATTTCTTGGTAAGTCACCTGCCATCCCACAAGGGCTCCGATGGCTAGGGGAGCCAGGAGCACTATGAGAATGCGCAGCACCAAACCAATAATGGTTCTCAAAATAACAAAGCGGGCATAAAGTTGGGATATACCTGTCTCGCGATATTTGAGCAGGTTCCTGGCCCAGGAATAAGACACGAGCGTTTGCAAGATGATGTTTAGCAAATAAATAATGAAGATGAAGCCGAGTACGAGCTGAGCACGCTGTGTAGGGAAAGGTCGACCGCTCTCTCCTTCGAACAAGATTTGTTCCGCACAAGAGACGAGCTTTGGGAGCAGAAAATTGGATATGAGCACACCATCCTGGGGACAGAGAATCGCTATTGCCGCATTGCGCTCCGGATAGATGACAATACGCGATGCATAGCCTCGAATCGAGCCCCCTTGAAAAATGGATCGGCCTTCTTTATTCTCGATGATTCTCCATCCAAAACCAGTATCACCATCCTTGTAGAGGGGCTGATAGAGCATGGGTGTCTGCGCTGAAGAAAGCCCAGGAATTCTCTGGCCACGCTTTGGCGATACGACGAATCTCAAGAATTTTGCAAGATCTTCACTTGTAGTCACTATGCCATCGGAGGGCGCTGCATCATAGGGAACTTTCTCGACATAAGGAAATGTCAGGCCAAAGAACGAACCGGCACCTACGGCGATACTCAGCATCGAGGAGGGCTCTGCAGTAGTAGATCTCATATCCAGCGGAACAGCTATCTTCGATTCGAGGAGTTCTGAGTATTTCATGCCCGAAGCCTTTTCAAGTATTGTGCCCACAATCCGGTAAGAAAGCCGACTCCGCGTATATTTCTCCGTAGGAAAATGAGAACTCAAAAATAAATCTGCGTCTGGAAGACCAGCCTCGAGACCCATGGTTTCAGGATCGAATTCTGGAAGGTCTTTTTCCGGAAACGCGACACGATGTGCTGCAAGAAGCCGCAGAGTAAGCGGAAGATCGAGAGAATCGCCGCTCGCTGTCCTGGCCTTTAGAGAACCGAGTTCCGGAATGAAATGAGTAATTGGCACATCGAGGGTTATCTTTTTTTCATTTACAAGCTGGGCAAGTAATGTCCCCGTAAAGATCTCTGAGGCAGGTCCCATATATAGAGGAGTCGAGATATCCAAAGGATTTCGTTGCCCATCAAAGCCATAGGCTTTATTGAAGACGATTTCTCCACCCTTAATGATTACGACCTCATAGCCGGCTATTCCCTGTCGCACTCGTTCGTTTCTAAAAAGCGAATCGAAATCTCTGTAATTTTCAGGCCCAAGGTCAGGTATGTAGAGGGCGGCAAGAATGACCGTAGCGACAAGAATCCATGGAATAATTCGGCGCAGAAACTTCATCAGTCACTATCGTAGCAGGAGCGCGCAAGGAGGGCAACATAGCCATATTGTTCTATGTAATCCTGTTCAAGGCTCTTGTCTTTCGAACCGCGATGCTCAGTAGTTTTACAAAAGATGCGGATGCTTGATTCAGAGAGTAAACAGTAAATCGCTATAGGTGGGTAGAGGCCAAAGATATTTGGGCACCAGACGTTCCAGTTCGTCGCAAAATTCCCTGAGTTCATCCATGCTAGGCACGACCATGTCTCGGTAAGACTTTGCTCGCTCGAGTTCATCTTCTGTGCAACTTGCATCACTGAGAGCCCTTTCCAGGCGATCAAGCCCTTCGGCCGATTTGCCAACAAGTTGGGCTATGCGTTTAGCAAGAGCTTCTTGCACGATAGCCGGAGCTCCTATGGCGGCGATGCTTGAGCATATGGAACCGTAGTTGCTCGCTGCCTCGCTCGCCGCTGGAATGATGTATCTGCGGACAAGGTCGATCATCATGGCCGCCTCGATTTTTATCTGCTTGGAGTAACGCTCGAGATAAACATGCTGCCGAGCCTCGATTTCTTCTGGCAGAAGAATGCATAGATCTTCCAGCATTTTTACATTGTCCGGTGTGCTTAGTTCCTGGATAGCATCGACCGCGGAGCGAAAAACCGGCAATCCTCTTTTTTCTGCCTCATGCATCCAGTCGATAGAATATCCATTGCCATTGAATACGACGCGGCGGTGCTCTTGCCAGGATCTTTGTGCAACAAGGCGCGCGGCATCGAGTAAATGTGCTCCTTTTGTGAACTCTTGTTCGATCTCTTCGGAAATGCGATTCAATGCTTCTGCAACCGCGGCATTTATCATAGTGAGCGAAGTTGCGGCTGATTGAGAAGAACCCACGGTGCGAAATTCGAATTTGTTACCGGTAAAGGCGAATGGGCTTGTGCGGTTTCTGTCGGAAAAATCACGGGGGAGCTTTGGAAGACTTCTTATACCAAGCTCCAAAAAGGCATTAGTGATTCTCTGCGTATTATTTTGGTTCTGCAGCGAATTGAACAGATCATAGAGTGGTTTTCCGAGGTATATCGAAAGAATCGCCGGTGGAGCCTCGTGGCCGCCAAGTCTTCGGTCATTGCCCGCGGTAGCGGTAGTGGAACGCAAAAGCCCTGCGCGCCTATCAACAGCCTCTATCACCGCAAGAGAAAAAAGTGCGAATCGTATGAATTTGAACCCTGCTTCTTCTTCGCATGAAATGCCTGCGACAATTGCCGGATCTAGAAGATTCAATCCCTCATCTGTTCCAATAGACCAGTTGATATGTTTGCCGGAACCATTTATGCCCGCGAATGGCTTTTCATGGAGGAGTGCGGCCATCCCATGGTGTTCCGCGGTCTTTCGGATTGTCTCCATAACAAGCTGATTAGCATCGGCAGCGATGTTTTCCTGTGAGTAGATACAGGCGATTTCGAATTGATTGGGAGCCACCTCGTTATGCTGGGTCTTAGCGGAAATACCCATAGCCCATAGCTCGCTGTTGAGTTCGTTCATAAAGGCAGCGGCTTTTTCATCTATAGCGCCATAATAGTGGTCTTCGAGTTCCTGACCTTTTGCGGCCATAGTACCAAGTACGGTTCGACCGCAGAGCTTAAGGTCGGGGCGCTTTGCGTAGAGCTCGGCATTGACGAGGAAATACTCTTGTTCTGGACCTGCGTAGGCTATAATACGCTCTGTTTTGCTATCTCCGATAAGGCGCAATAGACGCAAGCCAGCACGATTCAGAGCTTCCATGGAGCGCAAAAGGGGGACTTTCTTGTCGAGTGCGAGCCCGGTATAGGACACAAAGGCAGTGGGAATGCAGAGAATGTATCGTTCGGCATTGCGCTTGAGAAAGGCAGGGCTTGTCACATCCCATGCGGTATAGCCGCGAGCTTCAAAGGTTGCTCTTAAGCCGCCTGACGCGAAACTCGAGGCATCCGGCTCGCCTTTGACAAGATCTTTCCCCGAGAATTCCATGAGAATGCTGCCATTAGGCTGTGGTGAAACAAAGGATTCGTGCTTTTCTGCGGTCAGGCCCGACAATGGGTGAAACCAATGCGTGTAATGAGTTGCGCCAAGGCTAGAAGCCCATTCTTTCATCGCGGCAGCAACGATTTCAGCAATATCAAGCGTGAGCTCACGCTTGCCAGCCTGAATTTCGAGTATTGCCTCAAATGCCGAGCGAGGCAGGCGCTCTCGCATAACATCATTTGAGAAACAGCGAGAGCCAAAGTGATCGATCAATGAAAAATTCGAGGAATGCTCATCCATAATGAGTTCTCCAGCAAAGACAAGATATATTTTGAATAAAGTAGCAAGAATTGTGCCAAACAGCGACACTTCTGCCAAAAAGTAATCAATAATTCCTTCTCATCACTTTCTTGAATATTGCCGCCGGGCCGATACAATGAAGATCTTTCATGAAAAGTATTCTAGTTTCTTTTTTCATAGACTATTATGAATATCGAATAGAAAGGCAAATTATGCTATTCCGTATTCAGGTATGCATAAAAAGGCATAAAAGAGCACTGTGTGCGAAAAGGTCTCCCCTTCTCTTAAAGATTCTGATATACGATTTCGGGTAGCCAAAAAGCTACAAATTTGTAAAATTGGATAAAGGCCTACAATTTTGTCTTAAAACGCCTGGGATCTATCCTGTGGCGCTGAATTGCATATCGCAACCGGCGCTCGGTGATTACAAGCCTCCGTGCCGCAGCGGAAACATTACCATTCTCCAACTTTAATGCTTCTATTATCAGCTCCTTTTCGACCCTAAAGATCTCTGCATCGAGACCTGTTTTGGGCTCTGTCCCTGTGGAAGCTGCAGACTGGAGACTTGGGGGCAAATGGTAGGCGTGGATTACCCCATCTGTCGAAAGGATCGCAGCGCGCAAAATGCAGTTTTCAAGCTCTCGTACATTCCCGGGCCAATGATAAATCATGAGGAGATCCAATGCAGGCGTAGAAATGCGCTGAATCTTTTTGCTGTTTTCTTGGTTGAACTGGGAAACGAAATGATCTGCTAGTAAAAGAATGTCCGCTCCTCTTTCGCGCAAAGGAGGAACATTTATGGGAAATACATTTAGCCTATAGTATAGATCGGCTCTAAAAGAACCCTCGTCTACGGCTTGCTGAAGATTGCGATTTGTGGCTGCAATTACCCGCACATCTGCTTCGATATTTTCATTCCCGCCAACACGCTCAAAGCGGTGGTCCTGCAAAAAGCGCAGAAGCTTGATCTGCAGAGCCGTCGAGAGTTCGCCAATTTCGTCCAAAAAAAGCGTTCCCTTGTTTGCCTGCTCAAATCGACCTTTCCGCTGCTCGAACGCGCCCGTATAAGCTCCTTTTTCGTGCCCAAAAAGCTCACTCTCGATTACAGATTCGGGAAGAGCCGCACAGTTCACCGCAACGAAAGGCTTTGAGGCGCGAGAGCTTCTCTGATGAATGGCCTGTGCGATCAATTCCTTACCAGTGCCGCTCTCTCCGAGAAGGAGAACCGTTGCTTCAGTGTCTGCGACCTGATCGATCATCGAAAACATTTCTCGCATCACATCAGAGTTGCCAACTATCCCATACCAAGACACCGGAGATTCGCTTAGATCGGAATCGATAACACCAATGAGCCGGCCATTATCTCTATCGATTTTTTCCGCAAGCCTGGATCGCATTCCAAGAAATTCTTCAATTATTCCTGCCGCCTTCTTCATAGTCTCGCTAGCAAGCGATACGATCTCGGAAGCGCAATCCCCGGAAAGCAAAATACTTATCGCGAATATAGTATTATCTCTTTGCTTTATGGGACCCTCAAGAATCAAACTTCTATTCAATTTTTTCTGAACGAATTTATCGGATTCGAGGGCTAGACCACAGGGCACAGAACCAAGGCAGACTTCCTCGCCGATCCTAACATTTTCATCAAACCAGGAATCTTCATTGGGACCAACTTGGAAATATCGTAGAACATCTCCGGAATCCGCCCGATAGCATGCAGCATAAGCCCGTCCATGGAATAGAGGCAGAATGGAATTGAGAAAATAGCCCAAGACTTCCTCTGGCTCTCCAATCCTGAGTAACATCCTAGAGAGCTCAAGAAGAGCATCTGAGGCAGCGACTTCTAGCTCAGAAAAAGAAGAATAACATGACTGTATCATAAGAGCTCGTTTGCAGATAGGAATAGCGAGTTTGAGCTTTTAATGCAAGATGGGGGTTGAATCTAAGCTTAGACTTCTTTCGAAAAGAGCCAATCTACCCCCTTGTAGCAACCTAAGACTCTATGGTAGGGTCATTTCACCGATGGAGGAGCGATCCCCATGAGTATGGACGAGAGGCAGAGAGAGCCTGTGAACGCACCAGAAAGGGGAGGATCGCCGAAGGGACAAAGCCTTTCTCTCAAGGCTGTTCTTGGACGTCTGGGCTAATACCCAACGGCTGTCGCGGAAATAGATCATTCCGCGGAGCGCCTGACGTTTGCCTTTCTTAACGAAAGGAGCTCAGGTATAGCTGCTTAGCTTGAAGGCATCTCTGGAGCTTCTTTCAGGAATAGTATTTCTTTGAAGGGCACAGGCGGGCCTCCACCGGAAGGTATGGAGGTACCATGAATAAGAATCAATCTCAACCGCAATTTTCTCCTTCTAGAAAGATTCCAGTCACAATACTTGGTGCAACAGGTGTAGTGGGGCAGCGTTTTCTACGCAGAATTGCCAATCATCCATGGTTCTATCCACAGTTTTTGGCCGCAAGCGATCGATCGGCAGGTAAGAGATATGCAGAAGCCTGTCGATGGCATCTTCCAGGGATTTCATATGCAGGGCATGCGGAGGCAAGAGTCGTTCCTTGTTCTCCCGAGTCTGCCTTCTCTCCTATTGTGTTTTCAGCCCTCGATGCAGGTCCCGCACACGAGATCGAGCCATTGTTTGCAGAGGCTGGTGCCTACGTGTTCTCGAATGCAAGCGCCTTCAGAATGGAAGAAGACATTCCTCTCCTTATTCCAGAGCTCAACCCCGAACACCTTGAATTGATAGAAATGCAGAAGGCTAAGCGAGGATGGCATGGCGCTATTGTTACAAATCCCAATTGCACAACCGTAATGCTCGCAGTGCCTTTGGCAATTCTCGAAGAACAATTCGGTCTTGAGGCGGTTATAGTTACAAGTATGCAGGCAATCAGTGGGGCGGGTTATCCGGGTGTATCTGCGCTCGATATCGAAGGGAATGTTATTCCTTTCATACGAAATGAGGAATCTAAGGTAGAATCGGAATCCAATAAGATCATGGGGCGCCTGGTCAAAGAGGGAAATACAATGTCTATTGCGCCTGCTTTATTTGCGATTTCGGCGACCTGTGCTCGTGTACCAGTCATCGATGGCCACACTCTGTCTATTTCCGTAAAATTGAAATCAAAGAAGAGCCTCGAAAAAGTCGTAGAAGCTTTCCAAAACTACAAGCCAAAGACTATGGTCTATAATCTGCCAAGTGCTCCCAAACATTTCTTACGGTTTCTAGAAGAAGACGACAGGCCACAGCCTCGTTTAGATGCCGAGGAAGAGGAGGGCATGTGCATTAGTCTGGGGAGATTGCGTCCTTGTCCTATTCTAGACTTCAAATTTATCTCGCTAGGTCATAATACAGAAAGGGGGGCTGCTGGCGCTTCGATTCTCAATGCCGAGATGGCACTGTCTATAGGGATGTTGAAAGAGGTCGATAGATGAGGACCCTTGTGATGAAATTTGGCGGTACATCGGTAGGAAGCGCCGCCCATATCAGGGAAGTGGCCAGTATTGTGCGGTCACGAGAGGGTTCCAGGTGTGTTGTGCTCGTCTCGGCCATGGCTGGGATTACCAACACGCTTTTCGAGATGGCAGAAGCAGCTCGGTCTCATGATCTAGATAGGGCAATTCGGCTTCTAGGCAAAATCGAGCAATCCCATCTTGAAGCTAGCCATGAGCTAGATATCGCAACTCCCGATATTATTGGGAAGATCAGGGAAATCATCGAAAACCTTCGGCGCCGAATTCATGGTATCGATCTGTTAGGCGAGTTCAGCCTACGCGTTATGGATGAGATAGCCGCAGCAGGTGAACGCTTATCTTCTTTGCTTGTCTCAGAATACATAAAATGCCCACTTCTTGATGCTCGGAAAGTTATTCGCACAGATAACCATTTTGGAAATGCTCATCCCAAGCTACCGGTCATAAAAAGAAATGCTGCTCTTTATCTAGAGCCTCTTTTGGAATCCAGCGATATCATTGTTACACAAGGATATATAGGTTCTGACGATGCTGATGATACCACAACTCTGGGAAGAGGTGGCAGCGATTATTCAGCAGGGCTTTTAGCTCTTGCACTTCAGGCCGATGAAATCGAGATTTGGACTGATGTCGAAGGAATCATGACTGCGGATCCTCGCATAGTGCCTTCTGCTAGGACTGTCGATATTTTGAGCTATGAGGAAGCCGTGGAGCTTGCTTCTTATGGAGCAAAAGTTTTGCACCCCGCCACTGTAAGGCCAGCTCTCGAAGCTGGCATACCTGTCACGATCAGGAGCACCTTTGCGCCTTACGGAAAGTTTTCTACCATCAGTCCTGGAGAGTCCAGTGGTCGGCCTTGCGTAGCTATAGCAATGCGGCGGCAGGTTATGATCATATCGATAATTCAAGAATCTATGACGGATCAGGCAGGATTTCTCGCAAAGCTCTTTGAGATTTTTGGGCGGCTTGGCGTATCCGTAGATCTTGTTTCCACTTCGGAGATATGTGTATCGGTATCGCTAGATAAGAAGCTGCTTTTCGAAGACCTCTTGAAAAACCTTGAAGAATTAGGCCAAGTCTCAGTGGCCGATAATCGGGCAGTGGTCGCTATCGTTGGAGACCTTCTTCGCAAAACGCCCGAAGTGCTCAGAACTACTTTTATCGCAATGGACGGCATTCCTATCGATCTAATAAGCATGGGTGCGAACGGCATAAACTTGAGCCTCATTGTGCAAGAGGCTGATGCTGAGAGGGCGATTCGCGGCCTTCATACTGCATTTTTCGAAGGAGGTTCTAGATGACAATAAAGATTGGTATTTTCGGAGCAGGAAAGCTAGCTCATGCGATTGTCGAAGAAGTGCAAGCAAGTAATGTAAATGAATTCTTGGTGGTGTGGATGGTAGATAAAGGCGAGATGATCCCCGATAGTGATATAGACGTCGCTATAGATGCCAGCTCTGCCGATGCAGTTGAGTCGCATATCGGCTGGGCCATTCGGAAAGAGATACCTTTTGTAATTGCAACCACAGGATGGGACATTACAGATTTGGCGGCACGCATTGGAGAAAAAACTGGGGTGCTCGTAAGCCCCAATTTTTCCTTTGCGGTTGCCTTTATGCAGCGAATTGCTTCGCAGCTTGCACGCTTTGCAGATTGGTATTCGGATGGCGAAATCGCGATTTTCGAGCACCACCATTCAGCCAAAAAAGACTCACCAAGCGGGACAGCTAAGGCTCTGGCACGAGCGATCGTTTCCAGCTCGACACGATATATAGGATGGAGCGCATCTGGGGTAGAGAATTGTGTCAAGGATAAAATTCCCATAGCTTCACTGCGGGCTGGGACTGAGACAGGTGTTCACGAAATATTATTCGATGCTCCACATGAACAATTTTCGATGACCCATCGTGCTAGAGATAGGCGGGTCTTTGCGGCAGGAGCGCTCAAAGCGGCTCAGTGGATTATAGGCCGTAAGGGCCTATTTGGTATGGAAGATGTACTGAATGATCTTTTTAGCTAGGACAAGGAGATAAAGAAAAGCTGAAGGAGGCAAGAAGGTTATGAATACTATCGACGGTTTAGGCGTCGCCATTGCAACGCCGTTTGACGATGCAAATAACATCGATTATGAGGCATTCGAACGACTACTCGATTTTCTTGTAGGACGAGATTTTGAAGCTTCTGCAGGCGAATACGCGCGCTGCACATTTGGCGGCGGAGCCTCGCTTGAGCGCTTTCGACTTTTCTGGGAGCGCGAATCTGGCGGCGCGCAGTTTGTCGTTGTCCTAGGTTCAACGGGCGAAGGACCTACAGTGGAGGCCGAGGAGCGCAGGGAGCTTGTGAGGAGAGTAGTTGGGCGAAACCTTGGTATTCCAATTGTAGTAGGCACTGGCTCGAATTCGACTAAGGCTGCGGTTCGCTTGACTGAGGAGGCGGTAGATCTTGGAGCCGACGCGGTGCTTGTAGTCGTTCCTTATTACAATAAGCCAACCCCAGCTGGTCTGATTGCTCATTTTAGGGCGGTTGCGGCTGCAGCGAGCTCTAAGCCTGTTATTGTCTACAATGTCCCAGGGCGCACCGGCCTCAATCTTGCGCCCTCTGTCCTGCAACAGCTCTGGGAAATTGAGAATATCAGAGCGGTCAAGGAGTCCTCCGGCAACCTGGCTCAGATAGGTGAGATTTGTCGCACTCTACCCGAAGGAAAGACAGTGCTATCCGGTGACGATGCTCTCGCGCTTGCTTCTATCTCCGTAGGAGCAGAAGGTCTTGTCAGCGTAGCCGCGAATGTACTGCCAAGGCGATTTAGAGCGCTGGTGGACGCTGCGCGAACAGGGCGCCGCCAGGACGCGATGGCTATGCATAGGGAACTTCTGCCATTTATGGATGCGCTTTTTGTGGAATCAAATCCCATTCCTCTAAAGACCGCACTCAAGTTTTGCGGACTAACGGGAGATCGGCTGAGACTGCCGCTTGTATCGGCAGCAAGGGCAACAAAGGAACTCATGGAGAGCGTCCTGGCGGCGCTAGGCTGCGGTTATGGATACGGGCGGTGTGATGAACTCTTGCAATGAAATGAATTCTGGCGCAGAAGTGAATAATGCTGCCCAGATCCTTGAGGGAATTTTTCTTGAGCAAGGTCGCTTTGATAGGGAACAATGGGCTCTATTCCTTGAATTGTTGGAAAATGGCAAAATAAGAGTCGTCGATAGACTTTTGGATGGCACTTGGAAAGTCAATGCTTGGGTTAAGCAAGCCATTCTTTCCGGCTTTCGAGCAGGCGGCATAGCTGAATGGTCTTGGCCAGCAGAAGGTTTTTACGATAGACCAGCCTTTCCGCCTCGGCATTTTGCTCGTTCCGATGGTGTGCGGATTGTACCTGGAGGAAGTGCGGTGCGGAGAGGCGCTTATATTGCCCACGGAGTCGTGATAATGCCGCCTTCGTATATCAATACAGGTGCCTTTGTAGATCAGGACACAATGGTGGATAGCCATGTTTTGGTTGGCTCTTGTGCGCAAATAGGCAAGAAGGTGCATCTATCAGCAGGGGCACAGATCGGAGGGGTGCTCGAACCACCGCAGGCAAATCCCGTGATTATCGAAGACGAAGTCTTTGTCGGTGGAATGTGCGGGATCTTCGAAGGCATTCTGGTAAAGAAAAGAGCGGTTCTCGCTCCTGGCGTGATTATCACCAAGGGTACAAGGATCTTCGATTTAGTTAGAGAGAGAGAACTCTATGGTGAAGTTCCGGAGAATGCGGTTGTCGTGCCCGGCGCTCGACCTGCTCGCGGTTCTTATGCGAAGGATCGGGGCATTTCACTTGCGGCGCCTTGTATTGTAAAATACCGCGATGAAAAGACTGATAGCGCCGTGATCCTGGAATCAGCTTTGCGCGGCTGAAGGGAGGAGTCATGCAATACAAGCTCGGCATAATTGGTGCTGGTAAAATTGGAGAGGCGATTCTCGCGGGCTCTTTATCAAAAGGGCTGCTGACTCCTTCCGATGTAATTCTGTCTGTACGAACCGAACAGCACAGGAAGAATCTAGAGGATAGATATAATGTGACTGCGGTGCTTCGGAACCGCGAAGTGGCAAGGCAGTCTGAGATCATTCTCATTGCGGTCAAACCCAGGACAATCTTCGACGTACTTCAAGAAATCGCTGATATCATTTCCGATGAAAGTGTTGTCGTCTCGACCGTTGCGGGTGTCACGCTCGACTCGATGCAGAAAAAGCTTGCTCGAAAAGTGGCACTCATTCGCACTATGCCAAATCTTGGGGTGCTTGTCGGTGAAGGCATGACCGCAATGGCACCGGCGAACTTTACAGAAGAATCGAAAACTCAAAAGGTCAAGAGGCTCTTCGAATCGGTTGGCCGTGCCCTCGTTTTAGATGAGCAGTATATGGATGCGGTGACAGGTCTTTCCGGTTCTGGGCCCGCCTATGTTTACCTGATAATTGAAGCACTGACCGATGGTGGGGTAAAGATGGGGCTGCCTCGTGAGGTTTCCATCGAGCTGGCAGCACAGACTGTGCTTGGTGCGGCTAAGACCGTGCTTGTTACAGGGGAACATCCGGCTAAACTCAAAGATCAGGTTACAACTCCTGCTGGGTCTACTATCGATGGCCTTATGGAACTCGAAGATGGCGGACTACGGGTGACATTGATCAAGGCCGTGGTAAAGGCAACTGAGCGAGCAAATAAGCTTTTGCAGAAGTGAATACCAGCCCTATGCTTCAAGATTGTTTTCCGGCTTTGCTATTGATTTTGTCTTTCTAGAGCTATTTTGCCTTGATTATTAGCGCTTTGCTCTCGGCACCGCCTAGAGGGAAGTCTATCTTTTATTCTCTTCCAAGCAATGAAGAAATGAGATTTCTCAAAAGCTCCGGAATTTTGAGGGTCTCGCCAGGCCGAAGATTTCTTGGAGCATATGATGAAAGCAATTTCTGCGCAAAAAGCTGGGCATCGCGGAGCATTTTTTCTCCAGTCACATTATCCGTATGCTGAATGGCTGTGAGTATACGCCTCTGTCGCCCTTGCGAAATCAGGCTTAAGAGGCGTTCATGTGCAATGGGCTCGATGCATCGCAAGAGGGAAGCAATTTCGTTATCGCTCATGGAAGAGAGAGTTGCCTTGAGAATTTTCGCTTCGGCGGACATAATTATATCGGTCGTTGTACGGATTAGGTCAGGATCTGGCTGACTAGATTCTTCAAAGGCTTCCATTCCTGTCATCAGGCCTTTATCTAAAGCCGAGCTTTCGGATTCTTGCCGAGAATATAAATCGAGGAAAGCTTGCTGAGCGGTACATATTTCATCGGAAATAAGTCTTTTCCGCGCTGCAGCTATCATTTCTGTGAGGATGAATGAACCAATAGGCCCAACAAGCGCGAGGATCTGTTCAATATAATACAGCGAGCATCCAGCAAAGGCGGATGCAGCCAAAGGCATACCTGCAATTCGGATGGTACGCTTAAACCTCAAAGGCTCACTTAGCGCTTCTTCGATGTTGTCGGTGAGATCTCCAGGCACGATATATTCGGTAAGCTTAGCATTTTGAAGCTTTGACCTCTCCCTGAGCCATAGGAATTCCGAATTAGCTGCCTCAAGGCCGGAATATGCTGACATAATAAGAAATACGATATAAGGATGAATGCCCCTGGCGCATGCTTCTGTCCCGGCCAACCACATGAGCAGCTCAGATTTATTATTTTGCTGCCCTTTGAACAGGAGGCCAGAGCGCAAAAAGGAATCTCGGACCGCTGCAGGTTCGGTGTCGCTTGCAAGGAGGAGATAAGACAGCTTTGTTGCCTTTCTCTTGGATTGTTGTGATACTTCAAACAGTTCCTTGCGGTTTTCGCCCGTTTTTTGGATGATTTCCAGGAATTCGCGGACTGCTTGAATCTGGCGATTTCTTCTCCGATCCGACTCGATAGACTGTTTAGGCGCTCCCCATTGGACATACATTTTGGCGAGGCGTTCAATCAGCATGCTCTGATTTCCTTTGTGCTACGGTGTCAAGAGCTGCATCTATTCCACAGTATGGCAAGAGTTTGCGGATCATTATTTCCTCATCCTCGCCATTTGCTATGGAAAGAATAGCCTCGGCGGCAACGCATTGTTTCAGAAATTCGATACCTTCGACCTTGCTTACGTATAGAAGCACGGCGAGAATCTCTTCTAATATTTCACCTGATAGACCTTCGCTTACCAGCAGGAGGCCATATCGGAAAAAGTCATCCTTTTCGGAAGATAATTGCTCTGAATCAGGCTGTATGACTCCTTGCGCAATCTTCTTGGCCGAGTCTACCAGGTAATCGATATAGGAAGGCAAGATCTTCATATCTTCCGAACTACATGCTATTTTGGCGGCGAGATCGGCATTCCAATAGATCATTTTATCTCCGCATATTCCTGTTTATGCCAGATTATAGTATGAAATATGGGTCCGAAGAAATGGGGCTCAAAGGCACAGCTATCAAAACGGATTAGGTTTCTTCCTATTGCACAAAAGCGCATATTATGGTATATTTTGTGAGCTATTGTGAAATCTAACAATATTTGGTAAGATTTTCATAATTTTTCATAGCCAATGTAGTCTCAGAATATTGACGCAATTTATAGAATGTGATATATTCAAATTGAAAGCAATAAGCGAGTGTCGGTGGCGAAACGACATTATATAGCTTTTGAACCCTTTATGGTCTGCCTCCTTCCATGAAGGGTTCTTTTTTTTTATACTAGTTCCATGATACTAGCTGAATTCGACAATTGGGCTCGATCTTTTCTTGAAATCGATCAGCTTCGACAGATCGATGATTCCCTCAATGGCATTCAGGTTGCCTGCAATGCTTCAAAACCCATACAAAAGATGGCGGTCGCGGTGGATGCCTGCGCTGAAAGCATTAGAAGAGCGCACAATGTAGGTGCTGATCTTTTATTTGTCCATCATGGTCTGTTTTGGGGGAAGCCAGAACCGATAATAGGCAGCCTTAGAGAAAGGCTCAAAATTCTAATTGATTCCGATATGGCTCTCTATGCATGTCATCTTCCTCTAGATAAACATTCCGAGGTAGGCAACAATGCCCGTCTCGCGGATCTGCTTGAGCTTAAGGATAGAAAGCCTTTTGGCATATATCATGGCATTAGCATTGGATGGTCGGGTGTTCTACCAAAGCCAGCCAAACTGGATAAAATCATAGCTAAGATTCTTCCGGATGGGTCGGCTGCGAAATCCGTAATTGCTGCCGGGCCCAAAGAGATCAATACTGTTGCCATTGTATCGGGTGGAGCCCCATTCGAGTCTCTGGAAGCCATAAGGGAAGGTATCGATCTCTATATAACAGGTGAGCCTTCGCATTCTATCTACCATTATCTCATAGAAGGTGGCATAAACTTTATTGCCGCTGGGCACTATGCTACAGAGATCTGGGGTGTCAAGGCCATAGCGGAAAAAGCTCACGCAGAGCTGGGTCTCGATGCTATTTTCCTCGATATACCCACCGGATTGTGAGATGAAGAAAAATGTGCCTCTCGTTCCTATTTTGTTTTCTGGGATTATAATTATTGTAGATCAGATTACAAAGGCGCTCGTTGTAAAGTATATTCCAGAAGGAAGGGTTTTTGCACGAATTCTGGGAGATTTTGTGTGGATAGTGCACACTAGGAACAGGGGGGCAGCCTTTTCCATCGGTGCTCTTTCGCCGCAGCCGCTCAGATTTTTGTTTTTTATTTGCTTGCCTATTGTTGTGCTTATAGCATTGCTTTTCTATTATTTCAAATCGGAACGCCTTTCTCCGATACTCAGATATTCTATAGGTCTTATAGTGGGTGGAGGAATAGGAAATCTGATCGATCGAATTCTACGACCCCAAGGGGTTGTGGATTTTATTTCGGTCAATATGTATGGTTTTCTTGGAATGGAGCGATTTGCGACCTTCAATATTGCCGATTCTGCGATTACTATTGGCGAGATACTCTTGATACTTGGATTTCTGATTCTAGAGTTTCACAAACCGAAGGCACAGTCGCAGTCTGAAAAGGGATGAGGATCGATATGAATAAGAAACAAGCCAATAAAGGCAAGGTTGTTCTCTTTATAGTCGGAGCAACCGTGGCGAATATTCTTCTAATGGCGATTTGTTTTGTGCTTTTCATGTTGCTCTATTCGGTTGCTTTTTCTAAGTTTCTTCCGCAAGAAGCCTTGATATGGGCGATCGGCATAGCATTTTTGCTTTCTCTTCTCGTATCCTCGCTCATCTATCGTCGTTTGCTGAAATTGTTGAGAGAGCGCTATCACCTGGACGATTATCTTGGCCTAAAGGCAAAATAGAAAGACACCGATATCTAATCGAATGTTGGATGATTAAGGCAAGCAAAAATGCGCGAAAGACTAAGAGATTTAGGTATCTCAGTTCCTGAGATATATCTGCCAAGAGAAGGCATCGATTATCGGAAATGGGCTGTGATAGCATGCGATCAATATTCTTCAGAACGCGAATATTGGGAGGATGTGGCTCGCGAAGTAAACGATGCTCCTTCAACCCTTAGACTGATTTTTCCCGAATGCTTTCTCGAAGATAGTGACATCGATCAGCGAATCTTGGCTGTACATAGGACAATGCATGAGTATTTGGAACAAGGTCTAATCACCTCGAGGGGGGAAGCCTTTGTGCTGGTGGAACGGACGACATGCTTGCAAGAAAAGCCCAGACTTGGACTTATTGTGGCAATCGATCTGGAACAATATCAGTATAGTGAGGATTTAAAAACGCTGATCCGGCCCACAGAAGCCACAATTAAGGAACGTCTTCCACCTCGTATGCGGATTAGGCGCGGTGCTCCGCTGGAACTACCACACATTATGCTCTTAGTTGATGATCCCAAGAAGACTCTTATAGAGCCGCTCTATGAACGAAGGTATTACCTCGAAAAAGCTTATGATTTCGATTTGATGCAGAACTCAGGCCATATCCGTGGTTGGTTTGTGAGAGAAGACAGGGAGTTTGACAGAATTGCACAGGCTCTCGAAAACCTCTCGGATCCTTGTACATTCCGTGCGAGGTATAGTCATGACAATGGTGGGGATGATGTTTTGCTCTTTGCGGTTGGCGATGGAAATCATTCGCTTGCTACAGCAAAAGCTATTTGGGAAGAGATAAAGAATGCATACAGAGATAAGCCCGACGCCCAGAGAATTCTCTCGGAGCATCCAGCACGCTATGCTCTGGTAGAGCTCGTGAATCTCCATGATGAGGGGCTCCCCTTTCATCCTATTCATCGCGTACTCTTTAATATCGATGCTTCGGATTTCCTTCGAATGCTGAGCGCCGTCGGCGCAGAGATACAATATAGATCCGATGCAAGGCAGGCATTTGCGGAGGTCGATTCGGAGCAAGGTTCTCACATCTTTGCATTTGTAACGGAGAATAAGTCGGGAACGATTCGATTTGATAAACCTAAAACGCTGCTCGCAGTCTCCACCATTCAAGAGTACATCGATGAATACCGCAAGGTTCATCCAGGGTTGGGTATCGATTTCATACATGGCGGCACAAGCATAGAGACTATTGGCCGCAAAAATGGGAATATGGGAATCTATCTTCCGCCTATAAAAAAAGAGTCGCTTTTCAGCATTGTGATTCATGAGGGCTTAATGCCTCGAAAGACATTTTCGCTGGGCGAGGCTTCGGAGAAGCGCTTCTATATCGAATCTAGGATCATTTCGCCGCAACAATAACATACCGCTCCGAACCTTTTCTTATACACAAGGTTCGTAGCAGTAGAGAAGGTCTGCATATATATTCTATTCTAGATTTCCAAAGAGTGGTATTATCCTTCGAAACCGGGAGGTGCAAATGCTAATACTGCTTGCAGATGCCTTTACGCCTGATTTGCCGGAGCGACTTGCGGAATTTGGCGAGGTTACTTCGGATATGTCGCGGGTTGCTGAGGCCGAGGTGTTGATAGTTCGCTCCAGGACAAAGGTCGATGGAGCCATGCTCGATAGGGCAGCTCGTTGTAGATACATTGTAAGAGGAGGTGTTGGGCTTGATACCATTGATGCCGAATACGCAAGAACTAAAGGTATTATCGTGGATAATACTCCCGAAGCCTCCAGCATCGCGGTTGCCGAACTTGCCTTTGCGTTTATGATCGCAATGCCCAATCATCTTGTACGAGCCGATATATCTATGAAAGAAGGAAAATGGCTTAAGAAAGAACTTGAAAGGAGCGAACTCTATGGGAAAACACTCGGTCTCGTAGGCAATGGGCGAATTGGTCGGGAGTTGGCGCACAGGGCAAAGGCTTTTGGTATGTCCGTGATTGCTTTCGATAAATATGTAATGAGTTCCGATATAGTAAGAATTGTCTGCTTCGATGAGCTTTTGGCGCTATCGGATTATATTAGCCTACATATTCCACTTATAGACGAGACAAGAGGCATGATCGATGCGTCCATAATCTCCCGGATGAAGAATGGAGTCTATCTTATAAATACATGCAGAGGCCAGGTTGTTGTGGAGAAAGACATCGCCGAAGCCCTCAAATGCGGCAAAATTGCAGGCTACGCGACCGATGTATATTCGAAGGAACCACCCGAAGGCTCTCCACTCTTTGGAGCGCCTAATGTGCTTATGGCGCCTCATATTGGAGCATCTACCGAGGAAAATCTTCTGAGATTAGCGGATTGCATAGTTGCAAGACTCAAGAAATATGTGGGTAGATGAGAAAGGAATTAATTTCATGAAGCGAGTGATAAATTTCAATGCCGGACCAGCTGCGCTTCCTATGGAAGTATTGCGGAAGGCTCAAGAGGAAATGCTGGATTGGCAGAGTACGGGCATGTCAGTCATGGAAGTCTCTCATCGATCTAGCGAATACGAGGCGATGCATAATGAATCACAGGAGCTTTTTCGCAAACTCGCAGGTATGGGACCCGAGTGGAAGATCCTATTCATGACCGGTGGAGCTTCGGCGCAGTTCTTTATGGTTCCGATGAATTACCTCTTTGGCAAACGTAAGGCAACTTATGTTGTTACTGGACACTGGAGCAAGGCTGCTAAGAGGGAAGCACAGCATTTTGGATCTGTCGATGTCATCAGTACCGAAAACAAGGATGGTAGCTTTACACGAATTCCAAAGCAGGAAGAGCTAAAAATTGACTCTTCGTCGACTTATGTGCACATGACTAGCAACAACACAATCTATGGTTCTCAGTGGCAATATTGGCCAGAGTTGGAGGGAGCCCCTCTTGTATGCGATATGTCCAGCGATATTTTTTCTCGTCCGTTTCCGGTCGATAAGCTTGCCCTCATCTATGCGGGCGCTCAGAAGAATCTTGGCCCTTCAGGTGTCACCGTTGTCGCAATCAGAGAGGACTTCCTGGATATTGCACGGGAAGGGTCCAAATTGCCCACAATGCTTTCCTATCGCACTTTTTCGGAGAACAATTCGCTATATAATACACCACCATGCTTCTCGATATATATACTTAACCTTATGCTAAAATGGCTGCTCTATAGAATCGGCGGTCTCCAAAAAATGCAAGAAATCAACGAAGAGAAGGCTCGTATTCTCTATGAAGCCATCGATCTATCGGATAACTTCTATCGAGGGCCGGTTGAAAAGGGCTCCCGTTCACAGATGAATGTTGTATTTAGACTCAAAACGCCGGAAATGGAAGATACCTTCATCGAGAAGGCAAGGTCGGCTGGAATAGTTGGAGTTAGGGGGCATCGTTCGACAGGTGGAATTCGGTTTTCAATATATAATGCCAATCTTGTCGATAATGTTAGAAAAGCCGCAGAATTCATGGAGGAGTTCCAGCGTATCAACCGCTGAATCCTGTTAGATTTCCAATTCAGTAGGCTGGTCTAAGGATTCGGAGGCCAGCCTTTTTATTTTTGACTGATGTTTTATATGAAAGGATAGGTTATATTGAATTATGGCGAAATCCAGGCTGCACAGGCTATACAATAAGTTTATCTCTTCTCTCAGTTTTTCGGCCGAGCTGCGCAAGATGCGCCGTGAACTCAACGTAAAGATAGATCAGCCTGAAAGTATAACTGCGCCTCCCCCTTTCCATCCTCAGGCAGCTAACCGCTGGTTTAAGCGCCGAAGAATTTCCATAGCAGAATCTTATCTGATGGTGGTTAGAGACCTCGATTCTCGCAACTCCAGCAGGCGCTTGACAGCCCTAAAAAACCTCGCCGATGTCGCCTTTCGTTCATCGAGCATCGACTATCCATTGAATACGGCAAGGGTCCAGTCGGCTCTGGTCAAAGAAGTTGTAAAACACCGCTCGAATAAACGACGTCAGTTGGAATTACTCTATGATTTTTCGATGTCCACACAAGGACAACACCAGGTGATACGTAAGCTCTGCGACGAGTTAAATATCATAGAGCTGCCAGAGAATGGCATGAAGATTGGAGAACTTGGATATGCCTGGGATGACCATGTCCATGATGTTGCAACATCCGGAAGAAAAAATCCGACCCAGCTCGTACTGGATGCCTTTATAAAGGGCATATCGTCGTTGACCGTAGCTTATGGCCTGGTTTCCGATATCGATCTGATGGAGGAAGTGCTGGAAGCAGGCAATATCCTTGGCCTTAAGGTAAATATTGGACTCGAGTTCAGCGTTCTGGTGGAAGGGGCTCGCTACCATTTTATAGCCGAGCTTCCTCATTTTTCGTCGAAGGAGGAATTGCGCTCCTTTTTCTCGGATCATGCATTAGACATGGATAAGTTCTTTAAGGGACTCGAAATAAATAGAGAAAGCAGACTCGATGCGGTACGTCGTCTACTAGAAAATTTCAATCAAAATACTCTGCCAAAAATAAATGAAGGCTTCGAGAATAAACCAGAATACTGCCTTGCCCCTCTTTCGCTGGAAGTATTGCTTGCAACTATTCCAAACGTGAATATCACGCCTCTTCATCTTGCAGAATTCATGTATGTGCGCTATAGGCCAATTCTCCAGAAAAGAGTGTGGTACTATAAAGTCCTTCGAGAAAAGGCAAGGTACATAGCGCAAAATCCTTCAGGCCTTCAGCAAGATCAAACTAACGGTGAGTTGCAAAGAGAAGAGATCGAAGCCAGTTATTCCGAACTTAAAAAGGAATTGAATAGGCTTTCTCCTGATTTGGTGCTTTCGGCCTATTTCGATTCCCCTCATATAATTTCCTATCAGTCCGCTTTTGACGATCTTGAATCTATAAGCCAAATGCTAAAAAGAGCAGGATGCTCCATAAGGTTCGTCCAGCCTCTTGAGCATGGGCTTGAACTAGCCAAACAAGCCCTGATCAAATGGAGTCGATGCATCGACGCGGTGGAAATCTATAACATACAGGATTGTATAGGAAGAAATCCAGAATCAATAGAAGACTTTGCGCGTTTTGTCAACGAGCTCAACAAGAATGCGGCGGCTGAAGGTCGAAGCTTTCTAAAGCCTATCTGTGGGAGTGATGCCACAGGGAGAAATCCAAAGATCCCAGGCATGGGATTCATATTCGAGGATCAGATTATCGGAAATTTGCGCAAGCGATACATAAAACGACATATGCGTCTCCCATCGCTTATTTCTGCTATGATTCGATCCAGCGAATCTCCGGTGGACGAGGCAAGTCTACAAAATGCTGCTGTCCCTTCTATTGTCTGCATGGGCAAGGTTTCGGGTAGCTGGAATCGCGCAATTACAGGCGATGAAGAGAGAATAAACCCATTGCGCGCTTGGCGATACTTCAACCCGACATTCAAGAATGCGATTCGCGCGATTATTGGCTTTACTGTAGCTACAGCTTATATAGGCCCTGCTTATGCCCTGCTTTGGCTTGGTATCACGGGTTTTCGAAATAGTATCGCAGACCTAATTTCCTATAGAGGTCCCAAACTCAGCCAGTGGAAACTTAAGAGCATCAATTTTGACAATGTCGGTCAATCGCTTTTCTGGACTGGCTTTTCTGTACCCCTTATGGGATATGCAAAAAGCACTTTCGATATATTGTGGCCTTTAGCTCCTGAGACATTCTTATTCAACCTTGTAAAATTCTTTGTTATTTCGATTGTAAATGGCTTCTACCTTGCGGCGCACAACACCTTGAGGGGCTTTGATACGAATGTCGTTAGAGCCAATCTATTCAGAAGTATTCTGGCCTGGCCTCTGGCTACCATATTTGCGCCAATAGGGAATTCTCTATCTATTCCAAGCATCGTGCAGACCAAGATATGGTCAGATGTTGTTGCCGGCTTTATAGAAGGTGGAAATAAATATCGCAAGGTACTACAACTGCGCCAGAAGACCCTGGAAGAACTGATTCCCACTGTTATAAATGCTAGCGGCAATGCGCAATACATTGCGACGATGGATGTCCTTTACCTCTTTTCTCAAGAACCGCGCACTAGAACTACGATCAAGGCGATCTTGAGTCCCTACGCTTTCTTTACTCGTAAGCTAAAAGAAAATTCCTCATTGCGCTTAAATATGCTCTTGGAATTCAATGATAAAATGAGCAAGGAGAGTCTGTGGACAGATCTCGTCGATTACATCGTGGCAAATTACGAAGAGGATATGGCAGACGATTTGGTAGACCTTGTTGTGGATGGCCTACCTGAGCTTTTGGGAGATCTAAGTGGCCTGATAGAAAAGTATGGGAAAGATCCAAGCCTTCTTGCAAAACTGGCTGCAAAAGCCAGTGGAACAATTCGAGGCTCGGGGCAGGCTAAATAAAATATCTATGGCTTAGAAGAGTCCGGAAGGCAATTATTGCTCATAAGCTCCATACATCTAAATCATCGATAGACTCTAAATCAAAGACAAACCAATAAGCCACAAATTCAGAGCTATAAAGTCTTGTGGTCTTTTTTTGTGATTTTGACTCGCGGCCTTATAGCTCTGAGTAATGCCTTGCATGCAATGCATGCTGCATGGATCGCTTGGGAATATCGCAAATCAGAAGGGTAGTTCTATATCGAGTTTGCAGCGCTCCTTGACTTCTTTGAAGGCCTTCTTAAGGGGCGGATTGAAGGGCACGCCCTTGTCTTTTCTGTATAGCCATGTCTCATGCTCTTTTTCGCCGGGCGTCCATATGCGTTGAGCTCCCGGGGCTTTCCTTGACGCTCTGAGTTGGCGGCTTACCTCTCCAACATGATGCTTGAAATCCTCCAGGTCGCAGAATGCGCTGATGTTGATGGCAATAAAGCTGTGCCCTAATTCGATGGGCTTGGGCTTGCCGTTTGAGTCGACACCCAGAAGAGCCTTCATGAAGTTGGTCTGAGAGAGGGCGCTTGAAAGAAGCTCTACCACCATGGCATAGCCATAGCCTTTGTAGCCGCCAAAATCCTCACCGAGGCCGCCAAGAGGAGTTAGAGCCGCCTTGTCCTGACCTAGATCTATCAAGACCTGGTGAGTATCATGTCTGTATTTTCCATCCTGTCCTATCACCCATCCATCCGGAAGATCCTTGCCGAGTCTGTCGTAGAGCTCGATTTTGCCGCGCTGTGTCACTGAAGTGGCGCAGTCCAACATAAAGGGAAAGTCCTCGTCCGAAGGCATGCCCCATGTCATGGGATTAGTGCCTAGCATGGGCTCGACTCCCCAGGTGGGAGCGATGGAAGGCCGTGCATTAGTGGTGGTCATGCCAATCATACCATGCTCAACGGCTTGGCGAGCATAGTAGAAAGCTGCGCCGTAGTGTGTCGAATTTCGACACACCGTCATGCCTATACCAAATTTATCCGCTTTTTCTATGGCCAATTCCATGGACCTTTTTGCGATATACAGACCCATACCGTTATGACCATCGATTACTGCCGTAGTCGGAGTCTCCCTTATAACATCGAAGGTCGTTCTTGGATCTAGAATTCCCGCCCAAATACGATCGAGATAGATTGGTTTATATCTACCCACGCCATGAGAATCGACGCCGCGCTTATCAGCGGAGATTAGTACGTCCGAGCATACAGTCGCGACCTCGGGAGCCACCCCGACAGCCTCGAATCCAGCCCTCATAAAGGCGTCTACTTCGTCGAATTTCCACCATGTGACTTCGTTGTCCATTATTCTTTCTCCTTATGAATAGATTTGTAGTTCAAGGTTCTGTAGAACATGATCTTTCCAACGATATACATCATAAGACTAAAGGCGAGATATTGACAATTAGCGTTTGGAGGACCTTGAACAAGAATTGAAATGAAAAGCCGAGACATAAAATCGAGAAAGATTCTTCGTTTCAATTCTCATTATTGATGATACAATTCTATTGATACAAGATATATAAACAAACGATAGAAAAGGAGGTCAGTATAATGAGCGCTCATCCATATACAATAACGCTAGATTTTGAGAATCTTCCGGCCGAGCTGGTTTTCGAGCCAGGGGTCAGACGAGCGCCAAAGCGCGACGCAGAACTAACACCTAGCCAGGAACGGATCGCATTAAAAAACGCCTTGCGCTATATTCCAGCTCGCTGGCATGAAAGACTTGCTCCGGAATTTCTGGCGGAGCTTAGACAGCGAGGTCGCATCTATGGATATCGTTTTCGGCCTCAGGGAAGGATTATAGGCCTTCCCATCGACAACTATTCCGGCAGGTGCATTGAGGGTCGTGCTCTCCGAGTAATGATCGACAATAATCTCGACTTCGATGTGGCACTCTATCCGTACGAGCTCGTCACCTATGGCGAGACCGGACAGGTATGCCAGAACTGGATGCAGTATCGACTTATTTGTAAGTACCTCGAAGTACTAGACGAAAACAGTACGCTTGTAGTGGAATCTGGCCATCCAGTGGGCATTTTTGCTAGCCATCCTTTTGCGCCGCGTGTGATTATTACAAATGGGCTCATGGTGGGCATGTACGATAATCTCAAGGACTTCAATATCGCCGCAGCAATGGGTGTAGCAAACTATGGCCAAATGACCGCAGGCGGCTGGATGTATATTGGGCCACAGGGTATTGTGCATGGCACCTATAACACGATCCTGAATGCAGGCAGACTCAAACTGGGCATCTCGCAGGATAAGGATCTTTCTGGAAGACTATTTGTGTCTTCTGGGCTCGGTGGTATGTCTGGAGCTCAGGGTAAGGCGGCTATGATAGCTAATGCAGCCTCTATTATTGCTGAAGTGGATTATTCGCGAATCGAAACAAGACTCAAACAGGGCTGGGTTTCTTGCGAAACTGATTCATGCGAAGAAGCTGTCCACCTTGCTCATGCCGCCCTGGACAAGGGAGAGCCAATTGCGGTCGCATATCATGGCAACATTGTCGATCTTCTTGAATATATCGATAGCCACGATATACATGTGGACCTGCTTTCAGATCAGACTAGCTGCCATGTCCCATATGATGGCGGTTATTGCCCGGTCGGCATAAGCTTCGAAGAGCGTACAAGGCTTTTGGCTGAGGATAGGCATTATTTCCGGGCTTTGGTCGATGCTTCTCTGCGGCGGCACTTCGAAGTCATATCGCGCCTAGTCAAAAATGGCACATATTTCTTCGATTACGGAAATTCGTTCCTCAAGGCTGTTTTCGATGCTGGCGTAAAAGAAATCTCAAGAAATGGGATAGATGAAAAAGATGGATTTATTTTACCGAGTTATGTAGAGGATATCATGGGCCCCGAACTATTCGACTATGGATATGGGCCCTTCCGCTGGGTATGCCTTTCTGGCAAAAAAGAAGACCTCCACAAAACCGACCTCGCCGCGATGTCCTGCATCGATCCTGATCGCCGAGGCCAGGATCGCGATAACTATATTTGGATACGCGATGCGGAGAAAAACAAGCTTGTTGTAGGAACTCAAGCACGCATTCTTTTCCAGGATGCCTTTGGCCGCATGAATATCGCGCTGAAGTTCAATAAAATGGTGCGCAATGGCGAAATTGGCCCGGTTATGATAGGTCGTGACCATCACGACACCGGCGGCGCAGACAGCCCCTTTCGCGAGACGAGTAATATCAAGGACGGCTCGAATGTCATGGCGGATATGGCAACCCAATGTTTTGCCGGCAATGCAGCAAGGGGTATGAGCCTCGTAACCCTACACAATGGCGGCGGTGTAGGCATCGGCAAAGCCATAAATGGTGGATTTGGCCTTGTGCTCGATGGCTCGGAGAAGGTCGACCAGGTTATACGTATGGCCTTACCATGGGATGCAATGGGCGGCGTTGCCCGGCGCTCTTGGGCGCGCAATCTCCATGCCATGGAGGTAGCCGATCAGTTCAATTGTGAGTATGGCGAGTATGGCACTATTACAATGCCCCATCTTGTGGATGAGAGGCTTTTGGATCGCTTTTTAGGAGCCTGCTAATCAGTCTGTCTATCTCCGCCCCTATGGACTCCATTTCACGGGAGACATCCTTTATAGCACTATTATCTTCTATGCGGCCATGTACTGCGAGTTGTTCATTTTCATTTCGGAAGGTTGTCTTTCTGAAAGGATTAGTCCAATCTTTTGCACGGGTAGCATAGACGCGCTGGGCGATAGCGCAAGATAGTTGCTTTGCGGCTTCGAGGCTAGAGATAAGCTCAGAAAAAGAGGGCTTTGGCCACTGTTCTCCCAAATTCGATGTATCTCCTTTAGCAATGGCCACATTGATGGCACTAGCCCTTTCAGGATCAAGGCTTAAGTAGCCAAGAACAGCCCAGGCAAAAGCTCGAGCATCCTCTTCATATTCCAAGGAGAGTCTATGATACTCACGATGAAGCTCATCCCAGCTACGGATACCCCGTGTCTCTATGCGATCGATTAGATCTTCAAGCTTGGAATGGCTCACAAGGAAACCTCCCATGTTATCCCATTCGATTTCTGGAGGTTCTCTAAGCAAAGCCTTATACTGCTGGCTATTCTCCGCCTTCTCGAATTCCTTGTTTTCTCGTTCTGGACATCGCAATAATCCGCTCAAAATCTCATCTGATCCGGCAAGCTTATCCATCTTGTCTAATTCTGTTAAAAGGACGGGCAGAAGCGTTGTCACAGAAAACCAGAGCAACATTTCACGATAGGAAGTTCTTGCTGTGCATGGCTTTAGAACGATTTGCTGTCTTTTGGAATTCTCAAAGCCCTCTACATGGACTTCAAAAGGCAGCGGGTCATTTTGTTTGGCAAGGATGAGAGCGCCCAGGTTGTGAATATCTGAGATATTTGTGTTATGAATATCAAGATTCTGCATATAAGGCCTTTGTGCGGACTTGTTCTTCTTCTTTTCTTCGTTTTCTGCCTTAGATTCTTGGCTCAACTGCGATCTGAGCTTGCTCACAAGTTCGAGGATTTTGTCGCCGAATAGCCTTCGATTTTCCTTGTTGTCGACCAGCGATTCTATGGATGCTTTTCCGGTGGCGCATTCAAGAATCGCGAGGCCTGCAAGAATTTCGGTCATTGTGTCCGGCGCAAAAGGAGAATAGATAAAGCGGATGCTCTTATCAATTCTCTTATCGCGCTCCTTGAATTTCTTTTCATTTCTCATGAGCGCATAGGTATTTGAATGCCACCACCAGGCGGGAGCCAATACAAGCCTGCCCTTGGTCTCATCGTTATCCACGAGGCAGAAGGGAAAACGAATATCGAGCTCGTGCTTATAGTCACTCTTCGAAAGAAGGCAGAACGAAGCAAAGCGCGATGAGTGTTTCACGGAAGTGCAAAGCCCTGGCCAAAAACCTCGCCCTGCATCGATTTCTCCATCGGGTGCGCGCGAATTATGGTTTGAGCCGATCGTAGCGCCCGCGGCGAGATTGCTCTGGCCTTTTATGAGGCTTGCTATCAAGAAACTCGTGTTATGATGCTGCTCATGGGCTGGAAAAATGAGGTTATTGAGAATCTCGCAGCAGGATACGGTGCTGTTCTCGCCAAGGACGGAGTGAATTAGTCTTGCTCCATATTTCAAGGCTGAGTTATCGCACATGACAAATCGCACCGCCTTGCATCCATAGAACACGCGGCAGCCATAGCCCAGGATTCCATTGACGAGCTCAACGCCCTCGCCAATCTGAGTCGGTGCTTGGCTCTTGGAATTGATGGTGAGGTTTTTCAGCTTGTTTGAGCCCTTTATATAAGCGCTTTCTCCGATATAGGTATCTTTGATGATGCGATTGTGTTTGAGCACGCTGTCACGGCCGATAACTCCGTATCTACCCAGCCTGCGATCGAATTTCGTGTTGGTCATCCATGCAAAACGCTCCATAAGAGTATCTCTATCGCGAAATTTCGCCCAGAGCCAGGCATCCGCAGGAAGCATTCCATTGAATGGATAGATCCAGCGACCACCATTCTCATTCATAACATCGAGCGTTATTCGGACCGACTCATCTTCGCTTTCCATTATAATGCCATTGCCAAATTTGGCGTGATTAGAGACTTGCAATTCCGCATTGTTGATGAGAATACAGTGATCATCGATGATATAGTGTGAAAGATAGGCACAATCCGAAATGGCACAATTGTCCCCAATATCGCAGGCAATAACCAGCGAGTTGTATATTCCGGTTGCAGTGGAGAAGTCATGGTGTTCCAAGGTGACAGGCTCAAGGCGGGAAATCCGAATAAGCCCGAAGAATATGTTATTCCTCAAAAGCTCGGGATAAAATGGATCCCGCACAAGAAACAAAGACCAGTCCCTGCATGTGTTATTGTTTCTTATAAGCACTTCTAATTCGGTGGCTGAAAGTGGTCTGAAAGATGCGGGCTCCTTACTAAGAGTTCTAAGCTGTTCATCGCGTAGATAGTATTCATTTTCACCGGGAGGCAGATATCGAGATGGAATGAAGTCTTCTCCCACTCTTTTGTTTTCGAGAATCCTAATATCATTTGCCATGTTTCAAGTATGAAATACTCTTTGTTCTTGTGCAACTGGACGAATAGACCATCGAGCGAAAAGTTAGAGCTTCTCTTATCCCCCTTGACCATTTCATGCCTTTTCGTCATGGTATTGCCATGGATTTTGTCGATTCCGCCAGAGTAGACACTCTCGTAACCGAATCCGAGAAAAAGGTCTTTGAGATTTTCGAATCGATGGTAAAATCCACAGGGCAAGAACGAAAGAAATCCGCGCTGGCTCTGGCAAACCTTTTAGGAAACCCAGGGGAATTCAGTTTCTACATCGATTGTACAGAAGATCAACGCCTAATACGTGTGTTTCATCTTTTGCGCGTATTTCGAGAAAACATGACACTTCTAATAAATAAGACCTGGGCAGATGGAAGCCAGAACACCACACAAGAACTACTGCTTGGGGAGCTTGCCCGGTTCATCGAAGAATATAGGGATTTTCGTATTGTCTCGGCTTTTCGTACCTTTGTAGGAATTGCTCGCCAGATCCCATCTCTCTTATTTGGATCTCTCGGAAAGGCGAATGATTTTCTCGAATATGCATTTCGTATAGATCCGAAATTTGGTCTTTTCTTCTGGTATATAGGCGAAATCGAGCTTCAGTTGAGGAATATTGAGAACTTGCCGGAACACAGGGAGCTTTTCGATCTTGAGGTTCTAATTGGAGCCTTTGTGCTTTCCTGTTTCTAGTTTTCTTCTTTGCTGCATAAGGTTCGGAATACGTTCCATAAAAAGGCCTCCAGAGAATCAAGACTCGGCTTGAGGTCTTTGATGTCCACAAGTTTTTCTCCTTGCTTACAAGCGTATCTTATTGGAAGAAGACAATATCCAGAAACCAGACTCTTTAGTTCATTTTCACTCAGCAGCGCTAGCCCGCAGGAAGGATCAAAGAGAAGAATTCCCGCCGATTCGGCGTCCTCTTCAGCATCTAATTTTGCATCAATAATCAGGACAAAGTGAGAAAATCGGCCGCGGATATGAAGGATCAGGGGAGTATCTAAGGATTCAACGAGCCGATGAAGGACTCCAGGAGAAAACTTGAATGCCATTGAATCGATTCCCTGTCTTGCAAGAATTGCCTTGATATCAGCTAGAGAAATTGGTGATGCCTTTCTATAAGTCTGGGCTAGCGCTTGGTCATTTTCAAATGCTGGAATATATAAATTTGCATATGTTTCTCTCTCTAGCTCCTGATCCTCGAAGCCTGCCAAATAGGCACTGCTCCGCATCATGTTGATTAAGCCAGCCGCAACCGCATAGCCGCAACTTGATGCGCTTGTCTGAAGCGGAAGCATGGCAGAGACGAATCCTATTGCCATAGCAGGAATATGTGAAATTTGCAAGAAAAGCATCTCGCGCCTCCTCCCCGAAGAGAAGACGCGAACAAAAATTCATCTGCTTCAAATATTAGAGGACGAATACCCTCTTGGTAGGATATTGCCTATAATTCTCGCTTGGGCTCGAAATGGCTGAATTCCATACTAAAAGAAGCTCGACCCTGGCTTACAGATCTGAGGCTAGTTGTAAAGCCGAACATAGTCGCAAGCGGGGCCTCGGCATGTATTATCTCGGCCACAATCTTTGTCTCCGTACCATGAATAAAGCCGCCGCGCTGAGAGACAAGGCTCATAACTTCTCCGACGAATTCCTTTGGAGTCAGAATATCGACCTTCATAATGGGCTCGAGCAAAATAGGGTTTGCCGCTCTGCAGGCTGCATCGTAGGCCATATTGGCGCAAGCCTCGAAGGCAAATACAGTGGATGTGAGCTCGTTATATTCGATATCTATAAGTGAAACACCGATGTCCACAGCTGGATATCCATACTGAATTCCCGAAGAGAAGGCTGACATTATGCCTCGTTCTATAGCTTCGAAGATTTCCTGAGGCACAGCCGGAGCTCGCACAAGTTTCTTATACTGATTGCCGGTTCCTCTTGGAAGCGGTTCCACTTCGATGGTTAAGCCAGCAGTATTTTCTTTGCCTGCAATGATTTTATGGAACTTCTCGCTATGGCGATATTTGGTCGAAATCGATTCTCTGTAGGTGACCTGAGGATTGCCGATCTTGGCTTGAACCTTGAATTCTCGGATAACGCGCGTGACAATCACATCGAGATGCAATTCTCCCATGCCTCTAATGATGATCTGGCCTGTCTCTTCATCCTCATGAACCGCAAAAGTTGGATCTTCTCGGGCAAGAATATCGAGGGCTTCTTTTAACTTGTCTCGGTCGGAAAGGGTTCTGGGTTCGATTGCAACCGATATGACAGGTTCTGGGAAGTGCATCTTTTCGAGAAGTACTGGATAACCCTCAGTACCAAGGGTATCGCCGGTCTGGGCTAATTTGAGCCCTACAAATACCGCAATATCTCCTGCGCTAACCGACTCTATAGGCTCGCTCTTATTGGCGTGCATACGCAGAAGTCTGGTGATGCGCTCACGCTTTTTTTTGGAGTTGTTATACACAACTGAGGAATTGTGCATTGTACCCGAATACATACGCACATAGCAAAGAGCGCCAGCCTCCCGATCGTACTGCACCTTGAATACCAGTCCGAGAGGATAGCCGCTTATCTGACATGGTATTTCTATCTCTTGCTCTCTTTTGGCATGGTAAGCCTTGATTGAACCAACTTCGTCAGGGGCTGGCAGATAATCGACTATCGCATCGAGAAGAGATTGTACGCCCATGTTTCTGCGCGATGCTCCGGCAAATACAGGGACAAAGTGCTGAGCTATACAGGCTTTTCGTATCTCTGCAATCAGGGTATCTTTTGGTATGGCAACAGCTTCGAGATACAACTTGGTGATAAGATCGGACTTGGACGAAACAGCATCTAGAAGATTTTCTCGCCAATGATAAGCTATTTCCTGCCGCTCTGGAGCAATGGGCATTTTTGTAATAACCGAACCATCTTCGCTCCAGTATATCTCTTGCATTTCGAGGAGATCGATGACTCCCTCGAAAGAACTCTCGGCACCGATAGGGATATTCAAAGGCACCGGATGTGCTCCTAGCTTGCTTTTCATATCTTGTAGTACGGCTTCGAAATTCGCACCAACCCTGTCCATCTTATTGATATATGCTATGCGTGGAACGCGATATCGATCGGCTTGATGCCAGACTGTTTCGGACTGTGGCTCTACGCCTCCCACAGCGCAGAATACCGCTATAGCTCCATCGAGCACGCGAAGAGATCGCTCGACTTCAGCGGTAAAGTCCACATGGCCTGGCGTGTCTATGATGTTTATTTGATGATCGCGCCAAAAGGTTGTTGTAGCCGCGCTCTGGATTGTAATACCACGCTCCTGTTCCTGGTCCATCCAATCCATCGTAGCTTCGCCATCGTCGACTTCGCCTATCTTATATGTCCTTCCAGAATAATAGAGCATGCGTTCGGTAGTTGTTGTTTTGCCGGCATCGATATGTGCCATTATGCCAATATTGCGTATTTTCCCCAAATCCATGGATTACTCCGGAGCAAATATAAGCATTGTAATTTCTTAGAACTTCCGCAAGACCGGAAGACAAGAAGAAAAGCCCTAAAAACCAGGCTATAAGAATATATAGGAAAAGCGAATAAAATACAACATCAGGATAGAGCCTTATAAGACTGTCGCTCCGTAGCATTTGCTATTGCTGGCATCTTTTTGGCATTTGGATCTGTTTTCTTACAGCCGCACATCTCATCTCCTTGCACCAAAGTGCCATTAAAGCTTATAAGGATACTGTGAAGAAAGTTGAATTACTTGCGCCGGCTGGATCACCGGAAGCCCTCGACGCGGCTATTGGCGAAGGAGCAGATGCGGTCTATCTTGGTTTGCGCTCCTTCAATGCCCGTATGCGGACAACGAATTTTGCCTTTAACCAATTCGAGGCTGCGGTATATACATGCCACAATAACTCGCGACGGGTATATGTAACCGTCAATACCGTATTCGAAGAGCGCGAATCGGATCGCATCTACCAGTTGCTAGAATATCTCGCTTCCGTAGGACCAGATGGCATAATTGTTCAGGATGCGGGTGTCGCAAAGATTGCGCATGATCATTTTCCGTCCTTGCCTCTTCATGCTTCTACCCAGATGAATATCGCTTCGGTCGCGGGCTGCAATCAGCTTTCGCGAGCGGGCTTTAAGAGAGCCGTACTTGCCCGCGAGCTTTCACTAGAAGAAATTCGGCAGATAAGGCAGTATACAAGCCTTGAGCTCGAGGTCTTTGTCCATGGTGCGCTCTGCATTAGCGCTTCAGGACTCTGCCTGTTTTCGAGCTATCTTGGAGGCAAGAGCGCGAATAGAGGCCAATGTACACAGGCATGCAGAAGGCTCTACGAAAGCGAAACAGGGAAGGGCTACTATTTTTCTCCAGACGATCTTGAACTCATAGAATATATTCCCGATCTCATCATGGCGGGAGTGGATGCCTTTAAGATCGAAGGCAGAATGAAATCTGCCGAATATGTTGGAGCCGTGGTATCGGCATACCGCTTAATGTTGGACAATTACGAGAAAGATGGCGAAAAAGCCATGCTAAAGGCCAAGGCTATACTTCAGTCTGATTTTGCTCGCAGAAAAACGAGTTTTTTTATATCTGGCAAGCCCGAGGACTACATTCACCCTGAGCAATCTGGAGGTACAGGCATTGCCCTTGGAAGAATTCGCGATGCCAGAACAATCGATGGCAAGCGCTGGGCCTTAATGAACAGCCGCGAAGGCCTGGCTGAACGAGATTCCGTACGTATCCATAGAAAAGACGACTCAGGCCGCATAACCACCAAGATCCTGGCGATACGATACGAAGTCAATGGAATGCTTCTTCTTTTGGATGTAGACTGGCGTCAAAACGATGAGCTATACCTAATCCAAACAGCCAGCATGACGCGGAGCCATAAGCCGGTGCTACCTAAGAATCTCAATAGGTTTCATAAATTTCCAAGCAACCACACAGCCCCGCGCCCCGCAATTTCGCGTCTCGATGGCAGAAAACTCGAGATTTCGTTCGAACCGGGAAACTATATCCTGGTAGGCAAGGTAGCTCATCTGCACGCCGCTCTGACCTTTCGCCCAAAAAAGGCCATGATACTTTTCAACAAACTGAATGCAGAGACAATGCGCCTGGAAGAGAAAAGCCTTCCTTTTAAGCGAGATAGGCTCATCCTCTGGCTCGATCCATATCTTGCCGAATCCGATTCCACATGGCTTAGCGCCGAACTCGATTATTGGCTTGAAAAAGGTGTCTCACTTGTAATCCTAAATAATCAAGCCCATTTTTCGATGCTGAGGGGGAAAAAGGTCATTTCAATTGCTGGTCCCTGGCTTTACACTTTCAATAAATGGGCACTTGCCTATTATATCGAACAGGGAGTGCAAGGCTTTATCCCGCCATATGAAATTTCTCGACAAGATCTGTACAGACTCACGGAATACCTCCCGGCTCAGTTCTTTGCTCCCATAGTTTTTGCATATCCAGATCTATTTAGAATTAGAGCGGACTTATCGAGGAAATATGACAACGCAAAATTCATGGATCGTGAAGACAACTCTTTCAGACTCATAGGAAAAAGAGATTATTCTGTAGTTGTTCCAGATAGACCTTTTTCTCTTACCGATTTGGTACCAAATCTTAAGAAGCAGGGATTCAGGCGCTTCATTGTAGATCTATCGAATGCGGAGCCATCCAAAGGCCTATATAGGGATATCGCACGAGCCATGGAACAAGGTAGTCCGCTACCCAATACTACGCGCTTCAACTGGAAAGATGGTTTCTGGAGCGAAGAAAGAATGTACTAAGAGCCCATATTAAAAAAGAGCTTTCATAAATAGGTGCAATGTGGGTCTTAATGCTCTTGCCTATTCCTTGACGACATATCCGTCAGCGTATAAAGTTACAAAATAAACTGCTTTTTCATATGTGGGCGATAAATTGAACTGGATTGGCATTTTAGGGGTGGCAAGGCATGAGTGAGTCGGCTGGTAAGGCCTTTGATCTTTTATTTTATCTCGCAAAGGCAGGAGAGACAGTCTCGTTAGCTCGACTCTCAAGAGAAACTGGTATGAATAAGGCCACAGCACTGCGCTATTTGAATGTCCTGGAATCGAAAGGTGTTGTAGAGCGCAGCAAACTGGGTTGGACTCTTGGGCTTTCGCTTTTCGAACTGGGCAGCAAGGTACCGGTGCGTCAGCTGGTAGTGGATAAAGTACGACCTATCATAGAAAGGCTCGCTCGAGAGACCGGTGAATCCGTGAACCTGGCTTATCTTGCCGATGAAACGGCCATCTTCCTCGATCGTGCCGAAGCAAATCGAAGTCTTCGTATGCGATCAATGCCCGGAGACAGGCTGCCTCTCTACTGTACAGGAGTGGGCAAGGCGATCCTTTCTCAGCTCAGCGAAGAGAGGATGGCTGCCATCCTAGGTCCATATCCCCTGGAAAAATATACCGAATTCACCTGTACAGATCCTGATGACATAATCAAGGAAGTCAGACGCGCCAGAGAATTGGGCTATGGTATCGACAGTGAAGAATTCGAGGTTGGGCTCACATGTTATGCAATGCCCCTGCGTATCCCCAGTTCGGACTTCGTTGGTGCCATAAGTATTTCTGGTCCAACTGCTCGTATGAAGAATCCGGAAATCCGCGATCGCTTCATATATCTTCTGGAACAAGCGATAAAAGACGCTATTGAATTGCTATCTCCTCATTATCATTTGGACATTGTATCAAAGAAAGCCAAGAATTAAAGTCTATTTGATATTTTAACAGAGAGCACCTTTTGGTCGACCAAGCCTGGCTCAGCCTAAAGGCGCTCTCTGTACTGGCCGAATCCTAGAATACCGGTGTCTCTATTGCGTCTCGCTTTGAGTCTTCGATAAAAGGCGTTTCGGATTTTGGGGCTCCTTCCTGGGCTGCCTTGCTCATAGGTTTGAATTCCACATGCTCTGCGACAATCTTGACTCGAGAGTGCGACTTTCCTTCGGTATCCGTCCAACGATCCTGTTTTAGCCTTCCGACTACTCTTACACCGCGCCCTTTTTTCAGATTTTGAGCACAGGCTGAACCAAGTCTTGCCCATGCTTCGATATCGAAATAGGACACTTCGTTTTCATACTTCTGATCTGCGATTTTGTAATTTCGATTCGTGGCAACCGTAAAATCACAGACTTGATTTCCGGATGGCGTCGATCGGAAATTGGGATCGCGGACCAAATTACCTTCCACCAGAATGCTGTTTAGGTGATTCATACGACCTCCTTGCGTATTAGCCGTGCGTCTAGATTGCAGCTGCGTCATCGCTGGCCTGCATGACTAATTCGCCAGGAATCCCTATCCCTGATTCAATTTTTATGCCCTCTTTGCTAATATATACACATGGAAAACTTTGATCGGTTTCAATCTCCTTTTACGTGGCGCTATGGAAGCGAAAAAATGCGAGAGATATGGAGCGAGCGCAATAAGCGCAAACTCTGGCGTCATATATGGATAGCTCTTGCCAGGGCAGAATCGCGTTATGGCCTTGTAACGCCTTCTCAAATTGCCGAACTGGAGAGCCATGCAGATGATATCGATTTCGAAGAGGCCAATAGAATTGAAGATTCGATTCACCACGACCTAATGGCGGAGCTTAGAGTTTTTGCTTCGCAATGTCTGGAGGCAGGCGGAGTGCTCCATCTGGGAGCGACTTCGATGGACATAGAGGACAATGCAGACGTCCTGAGGATTCGCGATAGCCTTTCTCTTGTAAAAGAAGATTTTACAAAGCTCCTCCTGGCGTTGGCCGAAAAAATAGAAGACTATGCCTCATTGCCAGCCATGGCTTTTACTCACTTGCAGCCTGCAGAACCTACGACAATCGGATATCGCTATGCTTGTTATGCTCAGGACCTCGCAGAGGCCTACGAGCGCCTTTCTTATGCGATTGCGGATATCAGGGGAAAGGGTTTCAAGGGTGCGGTGGGCACTTCGGCATCCTATGCGGAGCTTATCGGATTGGAAAACCTCGATGATTTCGAAAGAGTTTTGTCCGAGGATCTGGGCATTGAATTTTTCGATGTCAGTACTCAGACCTATGCGCGAGTTCAGGATTACCGGATAATTTCCCTATTGGCAGAGATCGCTGCGATTCTTCATAAGATGGCTTTTGATTTTCGCATTTTGCAGATGCCGATGCTGGGTGAACTCTGCGAGCCTTTCGGAGAACATCAGATTGGCTCTTCCGCCATGCCCTTTAAGCGCAACCCAATCGAATGCGAAAGGATAGAATCTCTGGCTCGACTCTTTCCAAGCTTTGCGAATATTGCATGGGACAATGCGGCTTTGTCTATTCTGGAGCGTACTCTCGACGATTCGGCCAATAGGCGCATCATTCTACCCGAAGCATTTCTTGCCGTAGATGAGCTGTTTTCGACTATGCTGCATATTATAGATGGGCAGATAATCGATAATGAAGCCATCCGATGCACTCTGGATGCTTATGCGCCTTTTTCCGCGACCGAGCGGGTTCTCATGGCTCTTGGCAAACGGGGCGCAGATCGGCAGATTGCTCATGAGCGCCTTCGTAATATGGCAATGCTGGCATGGCAAGCAGTAAGAGAAGGAAACTCCAATCCTCTCAAGTCTCTAATCGAGTCTGATGAATTTATCGCTTCATTCTTATCTTCAGATACTATCGAAAAACTATTTGATGTCGATATTTATATAGGTGCAGCCGAAAAACGAGCGCTGGCCATGGCAGGGCGCATCCGAAGGCTCGCAATGGATGAACATTGAATTGAGCGATATATTTTTAGATGCTGATATTTTTCTCAAGGAGTAGACATGTTAGATTTCATCAGCAAGGGTGGACCTATCCTATGGGTCATTATGGGATTATCTTTGGTAGCACTCGCGATTGTCATAGAACGTCTATTGTATTTAAAGCGGATTTCGATCGATGAAGAGAAGCTATTCTTGCGCATAAAGACAAGCTTGATGGAAGGACATTTTTCGGAAGCGCTTGCCATATGCGACCAAAATATATCGCCTTTTTCGAAATTGCTAAAGGTTGGAATCGAAAACAGGGAAAAACCCGAATACTTGCAGCGCGAGCTTTTGAAAGATGCCGCATCTCTGGAATCGGTCAGTTTGGAGAGAGGGCTTACTACGCTCGGCACAATCTCCAACATTTCAACCTTGCTTGGGCTTTTGGGAACTGTCACGGGTACCATGCGCGCCTTTGGCGTTTTAGGAAAATTTGGCGCTGTCAGCGATCCTGCCGCACTGGCAAGCGGAGTAGCGGAAGCTCTCATTACAACGGTAGGTGGGCTTGTGGTCGCGATTCCTGTCATCATGATTTACAATTATTTTGTATCGAGAATTAACTTGATCATGACTCGCCTCGAAACGCAGGTGAATAATCTGGTGAGCTTTATCTCGAGCTATGGCGGCAAAGAACCCGAAAGGGCCGAGGAGAAGCCCTCGAAGGAGGCATGATGGCTCGGAACCACAAACTTACGCCGAAGATCAATTTCGATCTTACGCCTCTAATCGATATCATACTTCAGCTGGTCATTTTTTTCATGATTACGACGACCTTCAGGACTGCCCCGGGCATAAACTTGCAGCTCCCTTCTTCCAAGACGGCTCAGACAATCTCCACGCCCGAATTGAGGGTAGTAGTCGTGTCCTCGGATGAAATCTATGTCGATAAGACTAAAACCAACATTGGAAGCCTCCAATCGGTGCTGAGTAAGCGCGTGAGCGGCTCGGATGCCAAACAGATTCGCGCGGTCTTGGAAGGTCGAGCCGGGGCGGAATATCAGCTGATTATATCTGTGCTCGATGCATTGCGAATGAATGGCGTTGAGAATGTCGGCCTTATAACGCGAAAAGAAAAGGTGGTGAGATGAGCGAGGCCCTCACCTACGAAGAGCGAGAACAGCGAAAACGCACTATTCACTCATATATCATTGCAATTGCAATATATGCTCTTCTGTTAGGCGTCGGCATATTATTCGATATTCTTAGGCCGGAGAGCATTGATTTCAGCAATAAATCCCTCATTGTGAATATTCAAGGTCCAGTAACAAACGACATTGGTAAGGGGTCTCCGATCGAAAAGGAAGAAAGTCTTGTTGCGGAAAAACCAGCACCGCCTCCGGTCCAAGTTCCCAAACCTCAAGCAGATACCAGTGCTAAGCCTAAGCCGGCAGAGCCTCTTGTACCCAGTCCCTCTGTCGAGGCTGAGCCTACACCGACTCCCATTGTTCCGGAGACAGCAGCAGTACAAGAGCCGGAAATACCCTGGATCCCTGGCGAACGAGGGCCTGGTTCGCGGGTCAGCTCGAGTGAATCTTCGGTGCTGGCACCGGGCGAGGGACAGGTCCCATGGGGCACTGGAGAGGCAGTGCGCATCACCAAGGCTGAAAAAGGAAACACCGTCGAAACGACTCTGGGCGGATCTTCGGATAGCGTTGGCCAAAGCCTTTATGTTCCTATCTATTTGAGCATGCCTCTGCCGGAGATCGTTCCGGCCGAGCTATTCAACGCAATACCCCCTGAAATTGTTCCTCCAAATACACTTATTGCTTCTGCCGAATCGCGAAAGCGAGCCTTTCTCAACTATTATTCATGGAATGGAAAGGAGTATCGTCTGACAAATCCCGTGCCATTAGAAATCCGCGACAAACTCTGGGAGATGTTAGAGGATGCAGGCTATAATGTCGAAAAAGCCGATTATAAGGCTGGTCGTTTGCTCAATCCGGTTGTCATAGGCTTTTCGATTACCAAGGATCGTCAGCTGAGAGGGGTTGAAATTCTGCAATCCTCGGGAGATCCGGAAATCGACGCTGCTGTGCTCTATGGTTTCAAACGGGCGTCATTCTGGAATAAGAGTGGGGATACCATTCAGGGGCGCTTTGTTTATAGATTCTGATGTATACTACCCATACCTATGATGTGTTATAATACCCGCCAATAATCCATAGCATTATCATCGGGCAGGAGCAGGTCGATGATTATCAATCTTTCATCGCTCATTGCTGCTTTTTCATTCTGCATCTATGTCTTTTTCATAATTTTTGGTATTTCAAGCAGAAAAGAGCGCGTAAGTATTTCATTTCTTATATATATGGTCATGATGGCACTCTGGAGCCTCGGCGCCTTCATGGCTTATAGTAATATTGGATTTATAAGCCTATCCGACGCAATCAAAATAAAGTTAGTAGGGTTACTTGGGGCACCGTTTGCCATATTTGCCACACTTCTCTATTTTTCCAAGAGTCAGAAAAAGCTCTTCCGAAGTTTTCTCTATATTGGATATGGCCTATATGCTTATCTGCTCTATCTGAATTTTTCCGGCTCCATTGTTGAGAATATCTGGTTCGAAGGCCTTGATTATCATTATACCCTTGGGCAAGATGCGCTCATAGTCTATTCTCTTGCGTATGTTTACTTGCTTCTGGCTATTTTTCTTTTGCTGAGAGAACAAAAGGTAAATAAGAATAAGTTCCAAAAACGCACTCTGCAGCTGATGCTGGTAGGCGTCATTGTGCTTATGGTCGGAGTATTGGCTTACCTATACGAACCCGTTGGGCGCTATCCAGTGGACATGATTGCAGCGATGATCAACTCGTCGATAATATTTTTTACTATATATAAATATAAACTTATTCACTATTCTTCCACAGTATTCAATATTATTCTCGGCTCACTCGTGGCAGCCTTTTCGAGTATCATATATATGCTGTTCTTTATTTTCCTCTTCAAGCTCGACCTCTATGTGCCAAACTCGACTTTAATCCTTTTAGCTCTCTGTCTTGGTATCTGCTCTGCTCTGATATTTGGCCCCCTGAGAACAGCTATGCAGACTCTTCTTGAACATATCTCGGGTGGAAGGAGCTTTCTCTATTATAGGGAACTCAGGAATTTTTCTACTAAGCTCACTTCTATTGTAAACCTCGAGGAGCTTTCGAAGTTGATTGTAGATAATGTGATATCAGCATTAAAGCTCGAGTGGGCGTTTGTTCTCTTAAACGAATATAGATCGCAGAATTTTAGAGTTATCGCTTCTCATGGCTTGGATTTCACACAGGAACAAGGAAACCAGAACCCGAGTAATCAGGTCCTTGTGCCCAAGTCATCTCCTTTCGTCCAGGCCTATCAAAATCGTGCCTCTCAAGAAGAACAAGTGTATTCCCAGTGGAACATAGGTATAATGTTGATAAAAGGCCAAAAGCATCAGACAGTCCTGGCGAGCCTTGTACTTCCCTTAAAGTTCAAGGAGAGGCTCAATGGATTTATCATTCTTGGTCCGCGCCTGGAGAAGGATTATTACAATAAGTATGAACTCGATGTATTGAAATTTCTCGCCGATCAAGCCTCGGTGGCAATGGAAAATGCCATAACTTACGAGCGCTTGCGCCAGCATCAAAAGCGTCTTCAAGATGCTAACAAACAGCTGATAAACCAGAGAAAGTTCGAAGCCTTTTTCGATGGAATCGCAACACCTATTTCGATACAGGACATCAATTACAATATCGTAACCGCCAACTTTGCCGCTCAGCGCTATTTCGAAAAGACTCAGAAGGAGCTTATAGGATCTAAGTGCTACAAGGCTTATTTCAATAGGGATCGCCCTTGTGCCGAATGCCTAGCTCAGGACTGCCTTCATACAAAGCTGCCTTTCAATGGCGAAAGACAGGACAACCGAACCCAACTGACCTTCTCGCTCAATTTCTACCCCATTCCTACGCAGGAAGCATCTTTAGGGGCTTTCATCGAGCTTTTCCAGGATATAAGCAAACAGAAAAGTGAGCAGGAAGACACCATTTCAGAAGAAAAACTCGCTGCGATTGGCTCGCTCGTTTCCACAATCGCGCACGAAATAAACAATCCAATTGGCGGTATTCTTGGCACAACGGATTTGATTCTGGAAGAGGTTACGGAGGGCAGCACAATCCGTGGATATACTGAGGATATAGCCCGTTACTCTAAGAGCGCTCTGGATTTTATCAATAGTCTTATGGTCTATTCAAAGAAGACACATACTTCTCTAGAGATGCTAAATATCATAAATGTGCTCGAAAACTCTCTCAAAATGGCAATGCGGAGTATCGATTTTGGATCTATTATCGTGCGAAAGTCCTACGACAGCGTCAAGGAAATTCTTGCAAATTCCACCGAGCTTCAGCAGGTATTTCTTAGCCTAATCATCAATGCTGTTCAGGCTATGCGCAGCGACGGAGTTCTGACGCTTTCCTGTCGGCAGGAAGGAGATGATGTGCTAGTCTTGATCCAAGATACCGGTATAGGCATGAGGAATGAGAAATTCGATAGGATTGTCAATGATTTTCTGACGGTTGAAGAGGCGAGCTCGGTTAGCGGCATGGGCTTGAGTTTTGCTAATCATATCGTAACAAAATATGGGGGACGTATCTTGCTGAGCAGCCAGCCTGGAAAGGGCACCACTTTTACTGTAATTCTGCCATCCGCAATCCAAGACAAGGATAGAGTATGGTTTATCAATGCCAGCGAGCCGAACCAATTTGATGATAGCTATTATATACAGCGCAAGGTGCTCGTGGGAGAAAAAGGCTACAAGGAAGAAACCATACATCGCAAGTGCGACGAGACGGCTTTTCATATCCTTGCTTATAAAGGGCTTCAGCCCATCGGTACCGTATCTATTCATCTGAGCGAAGCAACTGGGCATATTCCTATCGAGGAGAACTTCGAAATCGGCCCCTATCTCGATGGCGCTCCATATGCGGAGATCGACAGGCTAGCGGTGACGAAGGAGGAGCGCCAGGGCTTTACTTCATTCGAAATCATGGTGCTATCTTATCTATATGTTCGCGGTCGGGGCGCAAAACAGATTTTTATAGATACCTTTGCCGACGAAACAGGTCTGATTCATATGTTCAAGAAACTTGGCTTCGAGATAATTGGAGGTTACAGCAATCCTCTTCCATGCACTGTCTTGATGATGAATCATGCTTCGACATATGAGCAGGAAACGACCAAGAATCGGCTCTTTATCAAGAAAACTCTCTCTCGTCTTGTGCCTAAAATCGACTTTTCCGCAGATGAGATGTCCTATGTAATGAAAGCAATAGACGAGATAAGCGCCATATCTCCAGGCAAGGATAGTGTAGACACTAAAGAGATATCGTCATACAATCTATTATGATATGAAGCCCGAAGATTTAGCAGAGGGACTAAACACCATTTTAGCTCACTCACCGGTTTTCCCGGATAAGTGCCTCATTATCGATGTGGTTGCTAATCCCAAAGCTGGTGGTTTTAGCCGGATCCACCATTCAAAGAAGCGAATGAGAGAGCTAAAAGAGATGGTGAGCCGGTCACTCGAGCTGCCTCTACGCAAGGCTCCGTTAAGCCTGAAAATGCACCTGACCGAGAGATGCGGACACGCTGCAACTATAGTCCAGCGCATACTGGAGCATTCTCCATCCAATGGAAAAGATTCCTACCACATTATCATAACAGCCGGAGGAGATGGCACAAGTCTCGAGACTGCTGAACAACTCACATTGCTTCCGGAATCCGAGAAGGATCGCTTTGGATTAGTTAGATTGCCCTTTGGAACTGGCAATGACGGCTCGGAGGGAAGAGATCTCTTTGTTGCTTTAGAGAGGTTCCTCAATCCAGCAATTCTCGAGCGAAAGCCGGCGCTAAAAATCACCCCAAGCTATGAAGGAGGAGCGCTGCCTCGCTATTCTTTCAATATCGCCAGCATAGGTCTGGATGCCTATGTGGCGGAGATGACAAATCGCCTTAAGCGTCATTTTCCTGGGGATTCCTACAAGTTTTGGGTCGATATAGGGACTATGTTCTATGATCGTGTCTATAAAGTGGTTAACATGGGTCTCAGGGCTTGGAACAGAGGCAGACTTGTATTGGATTCCGAGCTTCCTCGACTCTTGGTAGCCATGGGAGCTTCGGGCAACCGATATTATGGCTCACATAAGAGCATACTTCCCAATGAGCACAACTGCATTGCCATATCTCAGACCAGCCTCTTTAGAAAGCTCATTTTAAAAGGGTCCATAGAAAATGGGAAGCACGAACATATCCGAGAACTTACACATTTTACGGCGGACAGACTCCAGATAGACTACCACGAGAGCATTCCCTTGCAGTGCGACGGAGAGACGACTCTCCTTGCAAAGTGTGACTTTCCGCTTGAAATGGAGAGACTTCAGAACGCCTACAATGTGCTTGTGTCGGTGTAAAGCGCAAAACGCTTTATTTTGGAATAGATTGCGCCAACAGGACTGAGGGTCGACTGCAGAAGCTCAAAAGAATCGATATATAGCCTCAGCATTGGGGGTTTAGGGAGCGACGAAAGATTGGGGGCATAAGGCAGCTTGAGCCGCGCGAGGGTAAGATGAGCCTTCCATGGGCGAGCATCGGTCTGTGCTCCAAGTTGGGCTGCTATCTCGCGTATCCTATCTATTAAAATCGTAAGCGGTTCTGATGGCTCTATACGCGCTGCAAGATAGAGCACTCTTGGTCTATTCATGGCTGGGAGAACAGACAGCCCTTCTGTAGTTATCCTGAGGGGAGGGCAGAGATTAACCGCATCGGAAAGCAAATTTTCAAGCTCTTTCGCCTTTTCTACTTCTAATTCTCCAAAGAAATGAAGAGTCAGATGCATATTCTGAGGAGGAACCCAAGAAGGACGGGCAGGTCTAAAAGCCGTCTCTATAGAGCCGCAGTAGGTTCCTATCTGATTCTGGACAGCAGCCGGAAAAGGCAGGGCGACGAAGAGACGCATGGCCTTATTATGTCAGATAATCCTTCCTTATGCGAGACATAGACTCAAAAATATTCCGCTTCTTTTGGCTTGATCCTTCCGTCAAATGTTCCAGGAGAACTCTTGCTTTTTTTCGCTCTCCTTCTAAATTGAATGAGCATGTATATGTGTAATCCGACAAACCCAATTCATCGGCACAAGCTAAAACTTGCCTTTCTTCACACAGAGCAAGGGGCCGGATGACTGTTATGGGGTATTTTCTATAGGGCATGACAGGCGGCATGGTTGCAAATTCGCCTTTTCTTAGCATGTTCATAAGCAGAGTCTCGAGAATATCGTCCATGTGGTGGCCAAGAGCGAGCTTATTGAACCCATGTTCCTTGGCAAATCTCATGAGCTCTGATCGGCGCTGGGTGGTACACCAGTAGCAGTTCATTGATCTTCCTGGTTTTAGTCTGCCCACTACAGGTATCTCAAGACGCGTGTATGGAATACCCCATTTGGTCATATACAAGGCAAGCCAGGAATCGTCCCGCCTCTGCGAAAGGCCAAAATCCTCAAGGTCGGTGACTATATGACAGGCGGCAATTTCGAAAGGAGTTTCCAGCCATTGGCGTTTCTTGGACAGATCCCAAGCGAGGCAACAGGAATCTTTTCCGCCGGAAACCGCGATTAGGATTCTATCTCCAGGCTGAATCATATCATAGCGGCGCAGAGCAATCTCGCAAAGCTTGGAAAGAGTGGCACGAGCGTTTTTCATTTTATATAAATGCAGATCAAGGCCGCTCAAAGGTCATGCCAGCCATAGATGCTGACTCGATTTGCAATCGGAATCTTTTTCTTTTGAAGCGGGATCTGGCTCTTTGTGGCCTTCGGAGGGGCCGATGACCGAATTGATGAAAGAAACGAGCACGTCCAGTGCCCGCTCATTAAATCCTCCCTCGGGAATGATTATGTCGGCGTAAGCCTTGGTTGGTTCGATAAAGTCGAAGTGTCCAGGCCTTACCACTGTCAGATATTGTTCTACTACGGAATCTACGGTGCGACCACGCTCCTTGATGTCTCGCGATAGGCGTCGAATAAAGCGGATATCATCCGGTGTATCGACAAAGATCTTTAGATCTATGAGGTCTCGCACTTCTTTGTTAGTGAAGATCATTATTCCCTCGAAAATGACAAGCTTCGAGGGCTGAATATGGATAGTCTGATCTGTTCTTCTATGATGGACGAAATCATAGACAGGCATGTCGATGGGTTGGCCATTCTTTAGAGCGGTGAGATGAGAGATCAGAAGCTCGTTGTCGAAGGCATCAGGATGATCGAAGTTGAATGCTGTGATGTTGAGGTTACTGATGAATTCTGCTGACTTGTAGTAATTATCCTGTGGCAGGAAGACAAAGTCGCTGACAATTTCGGATATTTTTCGAACTATAGTGGTCTTGCCTGAGCCGGAACCACCGGAAATACCGATTATCTTGACTGCTGGCATATCCTTTTTTACCATGCCTTGGCCTTATGGTAAAGTGGAAGGCCTATCCGTTCTGCGCCATCCGAATGAGCATTTCCTGAATTTCATCGATAATGAAGTCGGGAGTAGAGGCACCCGCGGTAATTCCTATGCGATCATAACTCACCATCTCGGGCTTCAGTTCGTCTGCCGTCTCTATATGCCAGGAAGGAAGACCGAAGCCTATGGCACTCCTATAGAGTCTCTTTGTATTCTCAGAGTTCTTGCCTCCAACTACAAGCAGCGCGTCCACCTGTGTGCTGAGTTCAGCCAATGCCTGCTGGCGCTCTCGCGTAGCTGGACATATAGTCTTTTCTGCGATCATCTTTCTAACATAGGATTGAAAAATATCGATAACTGTATCGTAGTCTTCCTGACGGATTGTTGTCTGTGCAATGAGGGCGCAAGGCTTATCTCTGAGCGATCTCGCCAGGGCAGGGGCTGTTTCGGGGCTATCTACAACGAGAGCATTCAAGGTATGTCCCAGAATACCTGCAATCTCACCATGTCGGGAATCGCCGACAAGCACTACTTGCCAACCCAATCTCTCGTAATGCCGGGCTAGACCCTGGCTCTTGATGACTCGGGGACAAGTAGCATCGATTATTCTTGCGCCAAGCACATGTAGGCGAGATATTGCGGCCAGCGATGCTCCATGAGCCCTAATTATAACAATACCATCTCTCAGGTTTGGGAGTTCATCTAGTTCCGACTCGATTGTGCTTGGATCCAGAACATGCACACCAAGCGATTCGAGGTCGGCAACTGCCTGAGGATTATGGATAAGAGGGCCATAGCTATAGACAGGGCGGCCGGTTCGAGCAGCTCTTTCGGCGGCTCGATGCGCCAGCTCGTCTGCGCGTCGCACGCCCATACACATACCAAGAATTCTTGCTCGAACAATCTGCATAATTGGATCTTATCAGATTTTGATAGCCATTTCCACAATGCGCATTGCGGTTTTTTTGAAAAGTGCTATACTACTATTTCTGGAAAATTTCGCTATCCGGAAAAGGAGAATTCATGGCAATGCGCAAAACTATTGTCGTGGCGCTTGGTGGTAATGCGATAATCGAAGAAGGCACGGAAGGAACGATAGAACAGCAGTTTGAAAATACCCGAAAGAGCATGAAGGCAATAGTTGGCATGATAGCCGAAGGCCACAAAGTGGTTCTGACACATGGAAACGGCCCTCAAGCTGGTGTACATCTCATCCGAAACGAAGCGGCTTCTGTACAGGTTCCTCCATCTCCGCTAAATGTCATTGTTGCTGATACGCAGGGTTCTATGGGCTATATGATTGCACAAAGTCTTTCCAATGCACTGCGCACCGTAGGCATAGACAAGGATGTGGTAACCGTAATAACGCAGGTAGTAGTAGACCCAAATGATCCCTCAATGCTGAATCCAACCAAATTTGTAGGTCCTTTCTACAAATTCGAGGAAGTAGAAAAACTGCGCGCCCGCGGCTGGGTGATCAAAGAAGATCCAATGCGCGGTTATAGGCGCGTTGTGCCAAGCCCAAAACCACTCGATGTCATCGAAAAGGAGACAATCAAGGACCTTATAGACGATGGCAAGATAGTCATCGCGGTTGGGGGAGGTGGAATTCCTGTCAAGCGTAATCCGGATGGGACCCTCTCAGGCGTAGATGCGGTGATCGATAAAGACAGGGCTTCATCGCTCCTTGCAAGTCTTATAGATGCTGATGAGCTCATCATACTTACTGGTGTAGATAAGGTTGCAATCAATTTCCGAAAGCCCGACCAGCAGGTATTCGATCATCTCAGCCTAAAAGAATGCGAACAATACATGGCTGAAGGTCATTTCCCGAAAGGTTCCATGGGGCCCAAGATCGAAGCAGCCTGCGACTTTATAAGGAGAGGTGGCGCAAAAGTCATTATAACTTCCATGGAAAACGCAACGGCGGCAGTTGATGGCAAGGCGGGCACTGTGATCTCCGCTTAGCGCAACTTGACCATTCGAGCTGCTCCATGGTAATTTTGCTGGAATTCTTTTTCGATAAGGAAGATATATGAATGGTATCCAGAATGGCCTTGTTCTGCTTCAGCAGACAACTGGCAGCAATCCGACGGGGTCGTTAATCTCGACGATCGTGACCTTTGGTCTTGTGTTTGTGATCTTTTACTTTTTGATCATTCGGCCACAGAACAAAAAGCAGAAGAAGATGCAGCAGATGATAGCTGGAGTCAAGAAGGGCGATAGGGTCGTAACCATTGGTGGTATCCATGGTGTGGTGACTTCGGTCAGAGATTCTACTGTTTTGATTAAGGTCGATGATGGAGCGCGGATTGAGTTTTCTAAATCGGCCATAGCTTCCATCAGCCCCGCCAAGACTGAGGAAAGAGCCGAAGACAAGTACGACGAAAAGATCGAAGACAAGCCAGAGGACAGCGCTGAATCGACCCGAAAAGTCGAGAAAGAAAAAACCGAAGACAAGTAAAGTCTTCTTTGTGCAATACCCAGCTTTCGCTCGGGTAGGCATAACACATTTCTCTCCATTTATTGATACATCCATGAGAGGATTGGAGTAACCGGTATGAGCAAATTGCGCCGCCTCATGATCGTCATTGCAGTGATAGCCCTTGCATTTATGTTCCTTTTTCCGAGTATTCAGTGGTATTTCCTGACACCGAAAGAGGATCAAGCCATTGCGGTAGGTTCCAGAGAGCAAATAAGGGAATATTCACGTAGAATGACCTATCTCATAATCAGCGACTTAAAGCAAAGAGCCGCTACAGGCGATACTACGGATCTCTCTAACCAGAAGAACTACAAGGTTGCAATAGATTCGGCAAAAAGGGCTTATTCTTTAGCCAAGAAACCAGCACCCAGGACATGGGATGCGGTAGCCATTTTATCGGCTTTTTCCAGCGAGCGCTCCATGTTCGATACGATCGAATCTCGCTATAGAGAATACGTGTTGAAACTCAAGAATGTGCACTCGAATGCGGTGCAGCTTGGACTCGACCTTGCTGGCGGTATGAGTGCAGTTGTCCAGGCTGATCTCAAGGGATTGTCGGAGAAACTAGGGCATGAGCTATCCCAGGCCGAAAAAGAAGACGCCATGAAGCGCGCGGTGGAAATCCTCAATTCGCGCATCGATAAATTTGGCCTTACAGAACCAGTCATTCGTCGCCAGGGTGAAGATCAGATCTATATTGAGATTCCAGGAACTCCGGATCCCGAGCGCATAAATTCGATTATAATGGGTAAAGGGAACCTAGCCTTCTATATTGCGGATTTGGAAGCCTCTGCGGCCGTGAATTCCTATCTTTCTACTAATCCCGTAGGCATCGACGAAGAGACTATGACAGTGGATAAGCCAGGCCTCGTTCCCGAAGGCAAAATCGTCCGAAAGGTCTACAAGAAAGACAGCTATGGTCTCGATGAATTCACCGGCGAATATCTTGTTCTCGAAGGTAAGCCTGGTCTGGATGGCAGCCATATCGTAAGCGCAACAGTCTCTTCCGATCCGATAACAGGGCAGCCTGAGACAAACTTTGTGCTCGACAAAGAGGGCGGAGACATATTCTACGAGCTTACAAGTGCTAATGTCGGCAAGACTATGGCCGTTGTGCTGGATGACCGCGTAAAATCCTATGCTCGCATCCAGGAACCAATTAGAGAATCGGTACGAATAACGGGATTCAGTGCCGAGGAAGCCGAAGCACTGGCGCTATTGCTGAGAACGGCCGCCCTGCCCATCAGCCTTTCTGTGGTAAGCCAGCAATCTATCGGCGCTTCTCTTGGAGAAGACGCCATTAGTCAGGGACAAAACGCCATAATTGTGGGTATTTTATCGATCTTCGTTTTCATGTTTATTTATTATAAATGGGCTGGAATTAATGCGACGATAGCACAGATACTCAATGTATACCTCATGCTCTCGGTCTTGACAGCCTTCAAGCTGACTCTCACCCTTCCTTCGATAGCGGGTTTTGTGCTCACTACTGGAATGGCAGTAGATGCCAATGTCATCATCTTCGAACGCATCAAGGAAGAGATGAAAGCAGGCAAGAGTAGAGCAGCGGCTATACATGCAGGTTTCGACAAAGCCTTCTGGGCAGTCATGGACTCGAACATAACGACGATAATTGCAGCACTTTTCTTGGCTCAGCTTGGAACCGGCCCAATTCAGGGTTTTGCGGTTTCCTTGGCAATAGGTAACATAACGAGTCTTTTTACCTCCCTTTTCGTGTCGAGGCTGATTTTTGATTTCGAAACTGATGTGCTAAAGCTCAAGACAGTGTCCATAAGCTGGAGGATCCGATAATGAAAAGCATAATTAAATTCAGCAAATTCTTTTTGCCCGCGATAATTATAAGTCTATCCATTATAGCTTTTGGGCTTGCCGGATTCTTCACTAAAGGCTTGAACCTGGGCGTGGACTTTCAGGCAGGAATAAATGAGACGATTCAGCTTGCCTATCCAGCCGGACAAGTCGTTTTCGAAGGTAAGGGTAATGCTGAACTGACTATCGGAGAGAGCCAGCTAACGCTTGTTTTCTCCGGCGCAGAAGCGCAGAAGCGCACTGTGCTGTTCGATTACAAGACTTACTCGACCCTTGCCGACATAAAAGCTGCACTGGAAAAAGAGCAGGGAATCAGAGTTGACCTTGCAGAAGGAAGCGATTCTCTTCCTTCTAATCTTCTTGTGCCTACTTACCAGGGTAATTCTCTGTTGAGCCTAAATCCTGTAAAACTCTACCGCGCGCCAAAAGATGATAGCGAGCTCTATGCATCGATCGATATCGTTCGCGATGCTCTCAGTCCACTGGGAGACATAACAGTGCAGACCATAAACCCGCCATCTTCTCAGAGATTCCTTATCAGAGTTCGAGATAACGGCGAAGACCCCCAGTTTATGACAAATGTTCCTCAGACTATACGCAATCTCATCGAAGATAAGGTCGGAGCCGATAGGCTAGTTGTGGTAAAAGCAGATTATGTCGGACCTCAATATTCCGAAACGCTTAGCAGGCAATCGATCTGGCTGGTATTGATGACCCTCGTCCTTATTCTTGTCTATTCGACAATTCGATTCAAAATAGAATACGCAATCGCTGCTGTAGCGGCGATAGCTCACGATGCCCTTGTGATGATTGCCTTTATAGTATGGACAAGAATGGAATTCAACACCACAACTATAGCAGCGATTTTGACAATATTGGGCTATTCCATAAACGACACCATTGTGCAGTTCGACAGAGTGCGAGAGGAACGCAAGCTTCATCCTTCGGAGCCATTTGTCGATGTGCTCGACAGGGCTTTGACGCTGACTTTAGGACGCTCCATTATAACGACGCTTACCACCATGCTGGCAGTGCTCGCTCTCTACTTCTTTACAAGTGGAAGTATAAAGGATTTTGCGCTTGCGCTTCTTGTTGGCATGGTTAGCGGTGTATACTCGACAATTTTTATAGCCAGCGCTATTGTTCTTTTCTTGGAAAACAAAAAAACAAAGCGACGAGCTAAAACCATCAAAGAAAAGACTGCTCCAGCAGGCGCTTTATCTAAACAATAGGTGTACACGATGGGTTTATGCAAAGATAGTTGAGCTACATTACTCAGAATTGTTGACAAAAGCGGGGAACTCAAGATACTATGTGCCCCGCATTCGGCGCCGTACCCAAGTGGTAAGGGAGAGGTCTGCAAAACCTTTATACATCGGTTCGATTCCGATCGGCGCCTAATTGAATATAATTTAAGAAAATGCCACGAGATTTTGTATTGCCCTCGAATAAGATTCAAGACTTTTGCCGATTTTTTGATAAAAGAATGCTTCTAAGGCGCCAGCAGATACGAAGCTCACGGTAACCTATCAGAAAGGCTCAAATTTTAGCGCTCCTTTCCCCAATGGCATTTATGAAGATGCATTGATCGTTTTGGTTGTCGCTAGGTGATGATTATTAGATGCTCCTAATGAAAGGGCTGTGTACAAGCTGACGGGCAGCTATTCAACGCAGTATTGGCTCTGTTTAGAATGAATGTTCGGTAGGTGAATGTGGTGATTGCGATTTTGCTGGGGATTAAAGAAAATGGAGAAAATAAAAGTTTTATAGCCTATTGACATTTTTAAGAAATGAGAGTAAATTAAATGCAATTTTATTATCATAATCGTATATGGAGGTTGATTATGAAAAAGTTTTGGGCTTTCCTGGTTGTAGGGCTGCTTATCGGCAGCGCAGCATGGGCTGTTGATGTTCAGATCAGCGCAATTGTTGCCAGTCGACTATCGGTGGGTATTACAGACTCCACATGGGATCTTACCATTGATAATACTGGTGCAGAGGTGACACAAGATTCAATCGACAATCTTACTGTGATATCAAGCAAAAAGAATTACACAGTGAGCTTCTCCTCTAGCGATAATGGCAATCTGAAGATGACCGTATCAGGAACCGATTATCTTATTCCCTATAAGATAAAAGTTGATACGACCGGCTGGGCTGGAGGTGTTGGAATTAACCAATTGAGCGATTATGTACAACTATCTGCAACCAAAACTATTGAATTCATTAAGAGAACACCAGCAGTCGGAAAGGTTTTTCCGATTGGCATTCAGATTCCAGAAGATCTTAATGAAATTTACGAAGATGGTACCTATACTGCTACTCTTACCATCGGCATAACTGCTCCGTAATTGCGTACCATAGAGTATAAAGACAGTCGCAAATTGAAAAGCCTTTCTCAAAGCTCCTCCCTCGCTGGGGGAGCAAAGAAGGCTGGTAAAATGAAAAAAGGGAGTGCAATTGCAGGCCTTCTCCTGCTTGTGTGGTGCGGAGCAGTAGAAGCAGAAAATGTAACTATAAACGCGACGGTGCTACCTGTAGCAGCTAATATTATTTTCAATTCTTACCATTGGGAAATTCCATTCGCAAACGATGGCTCTACACCTTATCAAAATGATCAGCAGAGCGTCATGACGGTAAGATCAGGGAGTACTTGGATTTTTCATCTTGAATTTCAATCGACGAACCTTGGCTACCTTAAGCAAGGTGAAGACAAAATCCCTTATTTTATCAAAGTGACAGAGAAAGATAATAGTTATGGGGGTATAATATTACCATCCGCGATTATGAATGGATATGTACAGCTTACAAGTGCACAGAAAATATATTTTATCGGCAAGACCCCCAAGAATGGTTCTCAATTCTATGTGGGAATCAAGATCAATGCCCTGCCAGGTGAATTCTACGAGTCTGGTGCTTATACAGATACCCTGACGGTAAGCTTTTTTGTATTATAGAAATAGCCTCAAGTGCGAAAATTCGAGGTTCGAAAACATCCATATGCTGATGTATATAGCTCCTTTTTTTGGCTTTCCATCAAGATCTTTTTGCAAGGACTTTGTAGAGGTTGCCTAGAAAGCACTTTTCAAGGAGTTCTGTTATTGAAAAAGAGGGAATCTGTTTTGGATTGATTTCCGCCCATGGCATGAAGGTCTTTCTCATGATATGCTTTTCCCATTGAATTATGAGCCCAATTAGCAGTCCGAAGAAGAGCAACTCCAGGGCACCGAAGGTCTTGCTTTCGCTCTTCCTTTGCGCACTTGCGTTTTTCTTCTTTGTCATGCTCAAAAGAAGCGCATATCGATCTGAGTCCCAACTACTTGAGGCTGCCTCTGAGAGAATAGCCCTGAAAATATCGACGCCTTTGCAAGAGATGCTCGAGGTGGGGAATAATTTTTGCAAGCTGCTCCTTACCGATTCGGGTAGAACATATGCTGCTCTAAAACCACTCGCTGAGGAGTCTCTTTCGCGCTTGCCCTATATTGATTCGATTACGATAGCTCCGGGCGCAATTATCCGATATTTCTTTCCAGAGGATAGAGCTTCCGCTTCTATAGGCCATGATCTGCTCGACAACCCAGAAAGGATGAATACGCTGGTCAATGCGGTGCGCAAAAGAAAGGCAGCACTCCAGGGACCAGACATTTCCGCAGAAGGGAAGACTCTCGCATTCTTGAGGATACCCGTGTTTGAAGGCGAGGAACTCTGGGGCTTTGTGAGTATCGCTTTTGATACCGATAAAGTCTTGGGGAACCTTGATCTTCCTTCAGAATTCCCGGGACTATCTATCGCTCTTGTCTCTTCTCGTATGGATGGCGGAGAGAAGCTAGTTTTTTGGGGTGAGGTGCGCGCTCTTTCGGGATATTCAGCGGTGGTAGAAATCGAGTCTGAGGATTTTCCATGGATTGTCTATGTCGCATCGAGTTATCCATATAGGCGAGTCGTAGCATGGGGAGCAGGGCTTCTTATACTAGTTCTTGTGAGTTGCGGACTTTTCATACTGGAAGAATTTTCAGAAAAAGAGAGCAAATCTCGTGGGTACCCTAAAGAAGCCTCCATGGCTATAAAGCCCTTTGTGCCAGTATCAGAATCAGCACAAAAGCTTTCTATGGGAGTTTCTACCAAGGCTGAGAATGAACCAGCGCACTTGATAGAAGAGCCAGCGCGCGTCTTGCTCGAAGAGAAACCAAATTGCATATCAGTGCTCATCGTCGACGATAGCGAAGTAAACCGCGATCTTCTTTTGCGAATGCTCACATTGAAAGGTTATGAGGCAAGGGCTGTCTCAAGTGCAGAAGCATCTCTAGAATCGCTCAAGGTAAAGAGCTTCGATATTATGCTCATAGACTGTGTTATGCCCGAAATGGATGGTTATGCTTTGGCCCAGAAGATTCGGGCTGAAGACACATCTCACCAAAAAGGCCTCCAGAGTGCTTTGCCCAGACCAGTACTCATCGCCATGAGCCCGCGCCATGACCAGGAAGAAGCGGAGAGATGTGCTAAAGCTGGCTTCGACAGTCTTCTAGTTAAGCCCTTTACGATGACAGCCCTCGATCAACAAATTCGCCTTATTCTTGATGATAAGAGAATAGGATGAGGGCTTGCCTTCCAATGACAGCTTTCCTTATCTGGCAGAATGCATCTTTAGTGTCGTCATTGAAAAACAATAATTAAGTTTATAGAGATATTAGACAAAAGTGGCAATTTCTCTATTCTATTAAATAGCTACAATTTACAGTGTACATATTAAATTGCTAATTCACGATTAAATCAAAAATTATCAATGGTAGTAAGAGAGACCAAAAGTTCTAAGCTCTTAAATATAGAGAAAAACTCATTGCACAAGATGTTTATGTCGATTATACTTATATCAAAGTGTAGTGGCTGAATCCGTTGGAAGAAGCCACAAAAGACACAAAATGTATCCGCGGGGCATAGACCCTGTGGGCGGGAGATGCAAAATGAAAAAGTATGCATTGGTAGCTCTGTTTGCGGTAGTGTCGTTAGGGATGGTATTTGCTGCGGAGGCTGTGCCTCCTACTCAGGGCAATATTTCCATTACTGGCGAGGTAAAAGAAGCCTTTAGCCTTTTAGTACCTCCTGATTATAAAGGTACTATTGAAAATGGAAATGTGGCCGAGACATGGCAAATTGGAAATGTTGCAGTTACCAGCAACGTCAACAATTGGACCATCAAGTTGACGAGCAAAACCGGAGGCGTTCTGCTTCATAGCAGCGAAAAAGATAAGATTGCTTACACAGTGACGTTAAAGGGGCTCGTTGAAAACCAAAGCCTGAAGAAAGAATGGGAGAGCAAGCCTCAAGGCAGGACTTCAAAGGGAGGTAATTCCTATCCATTCAGCATCACATTCGGTCCGTCTACAAATTACTATGAGGCTGGCTTCTATAATGATGTGATCACCGTCACCATCAGCCATAGCTGATCCGCAGCAGAGTGATGACAGGAAGGCCGTCCAGGCTAAGGCCGGGCGGCCTTTCATTTTTTAGCAGAAATTAGGCCTTATTCTTGTTTTGGGCAGCTATCGCTGATATTGTTGAGGTTCTTGCTTTTTGCTCCTAGCCTTGCTTTTGTAAATGTGCCAGCTTTTGGCGCCTATCTTCATTCTTGCCACCTTTTTATGCTCTTTGTATATCTGATGAAGTTCCTCGCGCAACTCCTTGTTCCATTTCTCGTTTTTCAATACTCTTAACTCATGAATCGAAATTCTGTGCTGCGCCGTCCTTTCAGGTTTAAGTACTTCAATGTGACATTGTATTTGATCGCTGCCAATGTGATCATCTTTGCTCTGCAATATATTTGGCCTTTGCTTACATACGTGCTTGCTCTAAATCCAGCCGCTGTTGCCTCGGGCTGGGTGTGGCAGTTATTTTCCTACATGTTTGCTCATGCAAACTTGACTCACTTAATTGTAAATATGCTGGGGCTATATTTCTTCGGTAGGCCGGTGGAGCATAGCCTTGGTAGTTATGAATTTCTGCTCTATTACCTTGGATCGGGACTGTTTGCAGGCATTGCGTCTTTTGCGATTTATCTTCTTTCAGGCGCATGGAATACATATCTGCTTGGCGCATCGGGGGCGGTTTTTTCCCTATTGCTTGCATTTGCGGTGCTATACCCGAGGGCGATGGTATATGTGTATGGCATAATTCCTCTTAGAGCTCCTGTCATGGTTATAGGATATACATTGATCGAGATATTATCGTCTTTCCTGGGAGCGGCGAGCTCCGTAGCACATCTCACTCATCTGGCTGGTTTTGCGGCAGGAGCGGTCTATTTCCCTATTCGCTTAGGGGTAAATCCCTTCAAAAGGCTCAGCGATCGATAAACCTGCGGTTCTCCACCTCATAATGCATGTCTTCGAGGAGGTCCATTATGGTGTCTACAATGGCCTGTTTTTTATCTTCGAAAAATCGAAGATCGTATCGAACAGAATTTAAGAATTCTCTGTTATCGTGGACAGGGCTTATGTTGTAGATTACCCGATCCTTCTGCAGAATATCGTCTTCCATAGCGCCAGAAGGATTGAGTCTGAGAATGTTGCCATTGATTGATATAAGGCCAAATTTGGAAAAAGACTTGACATAAGAGGCTATTTCGCGGACGCCGCGCTTAGAGGAAGGGTCCCATGGCCGATAGCGCGTTCCAGCAGGGAAAACAAGGATCATTTTGCCATTGTGTCTAGCGCGATCGAGGGCTCTCATTGCGGCGCGATTTATCGATATACTTCGTTTCATTTCTTGGTATAGCTCGATCGGGTCGGTGAGTCTTTCCCTTATAATCTGCATAGATCGCGAAGGATAGATCACTATTCGAGTATATGCTCGCGTAAAGGCGTTGACGGCTGGATTTTCCTCGTTAAGTTTGATTCCAGCAATTGCCACTAGGTTTGAAGCGATTTGTTTGCCTTCGTCTCCTTCTTTTCGCAAGAGATAATGAAATACAGGCAGGTCGAAGTTCGAATAATGTTCCATTAAGAGTAATGTGGATTCTCCATTCTTGGCATGTTCGTATAGGTTTTTGAGGTTATCCAAACCCTCGATCCTCGAGCCATCTTCCAGATGGTCCGCAATTATCGCATCGATGAAAGGGAGAATCTGACTTATGCCTTCCTGATAGACATCGAGCTCAGAGACACGAGCTTCCTTTGGGACATGGGCAACTATTTCGCCCACTAGATGAGCGTATTTGCTCTTGATTGTGTCCATGGCATCCTTGACTCTAGACTATAGGTGTTTTATCAAGAGGTGTCAATTTATCGATGGCACAACACCAGATATGATGAGAATGGCAGATTGCAAAAACAAAAAGCATCAGTTCATGCGTCTTCGCTCAAGAAGGATATCAGCCAATTCGGCAAAACCCGCACCGGACTCCTTTTGAGTTACAAAGTGAGGCGGCTTCTTAATCAACTCTCCGTATTTGAGGACATTTGCCATGCCACAGGCCATAGGAAAATGCTCGAACATTGGCTCATCGTTCGGAGAGTCACCGGCGAAGATAACTGTTTCGACCTCGGATTTGTCATCATAACCAAAACGAGCACTCAAAAAAGAAAGAGCCATAGAGAGCTTGTCGTATTCTCCCATCCATGCATTTACATGAATCGAAGATATTTTGGCTTTTGCCCCGCCTTCCATGAAGATCGATTGAATGCGAATAGCTTCAGAAAGAGGGAGTATTGGCTCTTCTTCGGCAAAATCGATCGCAATATCATAGAGGCGCGAGAATTGATCGCGTGCTAGTCTTGCGCCCGGTATTTCGGAAAGCACGCGGTCGCGCAGCGCCAAGAGGCGTGGATCGGTATTTAGAATAGCATTTGGATGCGAAAGCGTAAGAAGATGGTGCCCTTCGCCTTCCCAAAAGGCAAAAGCGCCATTTTCGCCCACCACCCCATCTGCTGGCCATTCGCGCGCAATGAGATCGCACCAGCCCGCAGGCCTACCTGTTACTGGAATAACCTTTAGTCCAGCCTTGTGAAGTCGCCATAGCGCAGCATAACTCTCTGCGAGGAGCTTTCCATCCGTGGTGAGTGTGTCGTCGATGTCCATGAGAATATAATTGATCTTTTTCGCTTCTTTGTCGGTGAGAGAGCTTATGGGTATAAGACCAATACTACTAACTCTATCCATGTCAGGGCCTTGGTAAAATAATGACTAGGGTATCATAAACAGGGGCTTGCTCTGCGTCAAGGAAGATATGCTAAACTTGGGCATGCTTGTTCTCAAGGCTATCTATGAGTTTTTCTGCAATAACAGCTTAGAAAATAAGCTCTTTCCTCTTAAGCCTGCTTGCAATGCGCGTGCAAGCCATAATTGTGTCCACAATATGCATAGCCATAAGATATGCACCCATAAGTCTCATAATAAGGGCTTTTACAATCTGCGCGTCATAATTGCCTTATTCTTCTTTTCTGCTTTTGTACAAACCCAGGCACAGCTTCTTCCTTCTATTAAACCAGTGCTTCATTTTAGAACCGATTGCTTCGACATATATGCACCGCAAAGCCTAGAAGCCGATGCAAAGAGGCTAGCCGGCTTTGCCGATAATACCTATGGAGAACTATGCGAATTTCTAGGACTAGGGCTAGAGACAAAGCGCATTCCGGTGCTTTTAAGCGATATCGAGTATTCCTTGAATGGATTTTCTACCCTTTTCCCTTCCAATAGAATCGTGCTGCTTTTATCTGCTGCAGATCCGAGGGATCAGCTTGCAACCTTTGAAGATGAGCTATATTCAGTGTTTTTGCATGAGCTTGTTCATTATGTCACCCTAAATGAGCGGAGTCTTGCTTGGAGAGTACTGGCATGGCTCGGAGGTGACTGGATTGCTCCAGAGATATACATGATGCCGCAGGCCATAGTCGAAGGGACCGCCGTGTGGGTGGAGAGTAGGTTCAAAGAGAATAATTCCGGTAGGCTGAATGATCCGGCGGCCATGGAATTTGTCAGGCTGGAGAGGGCGCGCAGGGAAAATCGATCGCTTTGGGATGTTTCCGGCTTGGAGGATTTTTATGGAGCAGGTTCACTGCCATATCTATATGGTGGTCTATTTGTTGATTATTTGAGCGAACGTTTTGGGAAATCCATTGTTGCAAGGCTATGGCAAAGCGGGGGTCGCGGAAATATCTATCAAGGATTCGTCGGAGGAATTCTTGTAAAAGGAATTCTGGAACGCGAGACGGGAATAGAATTCGACCAGCTATGGCAGGATTTTCTAGCATGGGTTGACGAAGAAAGTGATTTGGAGATGCAAGGAGAGCAGGGCGAAATCGATGAAATCGGAGAGAACAGTGCCGCAGAGCTACCCGAGGGGCAGGAGCTTTTTTCAGGATATATTGGGGCTCTTGGTGCTGGAGGGGGAAAAGTCTATTTTGTGGACCTAGAGCGCCATGGCCTTTATCAGCTCTCATTAGTGGATTTGGAAGAGAACTCTGAAAGGCAGCCTGATCTTGAAAAGGAGAAGGAAGAGAAGTCTGAGGTTGCAGAAAAGCAAGACAAACAAGAGATGCTAGAAAGGCTGAATAAGCCAAAAAGGCCAGAGAGACTTTTTGCAGCTGATCAAATGTTACGTAACATTTATTGTGACGTAAATTTCGGAGGACTGGAACTAGACTGGAATCGAATCAATCCGCAAAACCAACTTATTCCAGCACGCTATCTATACGATCTCTCTGAGCACAAGCTCAGCTACGAAAAAGACCTTCCACAGGCTAAGATCGGCGAAGCATTATTCGAAACACATTCTTCTTCAAAAGAAGAGATATTTCTCCATGATTCATGGCAGGACCCTCTTACGTCCATCGAATATGGCCTTGTAAGGCTGGGCACTGCGGTTCTTCCTGCCCGAAGACTCGCCAACATGGAGATCGAGGTAGCTGATATTCCTGATTCAGCCATACGATGGCTTTCCCAAGGTTTTCGAGATAATTCCGAGTCATCCGATTCTATTTGCTTTGCCTTGAGCCTCGTGCCAGATAATGGATTATCGCGGCTTGCTATTTTAGAGCAAGATAATGGGCTTTGGCGATTTGCAATAGCAAGAAAAAGTCCTCTGGGTGGTGTTCATATGCCAGTCTTCGCAGATGCTTCTCACATTGTCTATAAAGCATCCTCTGAAAATGGGCAATCGAGCCTTCTTCTTCTCGATATTTCAAGTTTTAGGAATGAAATCGAAACGCCTGGTCGATTTTTGGACTCTGAGTTCCTTAATTGGATTTCTCCGACAGAATGGATAGAGAGCTATTCTCTGAAAATGAAGAACCAGTCAGCTCATCTAGATAGCACTGAAGAAGCACAATCTCAACCAGAGCTTAGTAAAGTCGAGCAGCCTCGACAAGAGACCAACAAATTGGCTCAGCCCGAAAAAGAATTCTCTCTGGAACCTTGCAGCACCACACAAAAGCGATCTATGCTTTTTCCCGAAAGCTTCGAAACAAGTCGAATCCCCTATGCTTATGGCACATTGCTCGGTATAGGATTCATAGCGATGGATCTTACCGAACGACTATCCTGGTCAGCTTTTGTTGGATGGGATTGGCTGATAGCAAGACCAGCTTCAAGCATCGACTTAAGTTTGAGTGCCGGAGCTTGGAGCTTCGAGATCTGTGCGTGGGATCAAGGGATCTTTGCTTTTCCTGTTGCGCGCATATCTGCCCTTGAGGGGGCGCTGGACTGGGAACATACCCTTGTGCCCACATTTAGAAGCATTTCTGCAGGGATCCATGCTCGATACGGAGCTGTGCAAAATAAATATGAAGAGCAAGGCTTGTTTCATCAATCACCGGACTATTTCGCATGGGTAGCGGGGACCGGAGTCGAGTTCGATAGTCTTTCTTCTTCTTATAGACCACCATACGATCCTTCCGGTATTTCGCTCAAGGGCAGAATCGAATATGAAGGCGCTAATTCACTGAAATTTGGTGGTGTTTCTTTATCAGGATCGATCTATCTGGGAGAATCGACAATTGCAGGACGAATCGGTGCTTCCATCTATGGAGCCTGGGCTCCCACCGGAGGAGTAGCTTTTTCGCCAGCAACTCGATATCTGGAATATGCTGGAGACCATGAGTTGTCGGTAGCAGATCTTCCATATCCTGCATATAAGGAATATCAGGCTTGCTCAGAACTCTCTGCCTGGTATCTATATGGAGAGATAAAGGCCAGGCTCTTTTCTTTAGAGCTAAACTGGATTATGAGCAATCTCTTTGCTCCTTCTTTAGCATTGAGAAGAATATCGATGATTTCAGGATTGCGCGGTGCGGGCCTTGAGATCGACAATGCACCTTACCTTTTGAGTTCAGCTTTTCTCCAAGCCAAGTTCGATTGTGCTTTTCTCTCAGGCGTTGTGGCCGCAACTCACATGAAATTCACTTTGGAGGCGGCTTGGGCTTTTCAAGCTGATAAGACAGGTGGAGAACCCTTCTGCTTTTCTGTAGGGCTGAGTGGGCAATTTTAGTTTGCTTCAAACTATCTCGATAGAGAGTATAGAAAGAATCTTACGGATCATCGCAGAGAATCAGTGTGCTTTTCATGAAATGTGTCCCATTGCACAAGAAGGCTTCCTTATGCCATTACCAATTCTTATAAACAAGGTTCGTAGCAGTATGTTCCTTGATAACTACACATCTGTATAGTATAATTCAAATATGGAGACAAGCTTTTCCCCACCACTCGATCCTTGTACCTATGATCTCAGAATTGGGACAGTGGGGTATGAATATTCTGAATGGGAGGGGGTACTGTATCCTAACGGAATAGAAAAAGAAACATATTTGCGCTTATATTGCGAGCGCTTTTCTACTCTCGAGCTGGATTTTACATTTTATACCATGCCCAAGGCCGCCCAAATGCGAGATATTCTCGCTCGAGCTCTAGGGTCGTCTGCCGGACAGGCGCAGTTTCAGAACCAACTAATTCAGAAGCTGCCTGTTCAGGAACCTTCTGGTAGGGCGCCTACGGATTTCTCAGTTATTGCCCACAGCTCTCTCACTCATCGGATAGATCCATTTACCTGGTTCCGCAGCCTGAGGACATTTCTGAAGGGCATAGAGCCACTGGCAGAAGCAGATCGACTCTGTGCGGTGTTACTTGTTTTTCCTTTTTCATTTCGCTATCGCGAAGAAGAACGGCGCTATCTCGATAAATTGCTAAAGGCTCTAGAAACTTATCCTCTTGCAGCCTATTCCCTCGTGGTCGAATTCCAGAATTCCGAGTGGTTGACGCTCCGCGTCATAGAGGAACTCAAGAATAGAAATGTGGCTCTCTGTACACTCGATATGCCAAGGATGGAAGGCCGACCGCCGATTTCGGATATTGTCACCTCAGATCTCGCATACATTCGTTTTCTCGGAAGAGCTGCACCTGGAGTCCTTACGGCTTCTTCGAACTCTTCTTCAATAGAAGAAGGAGCGCGGAATACAGAAGAAGGATTATGGTGTCCAGACCTTTATCGTTATAAAAGCGAGGAGCTTGCGCTGTGGATTCCTCGCATTCTTTCTATGAGCGCACAAGCGTCCAAAATACGTATATTTTTTGGGAACCGGAGAGAGGGCAGTGCTCCTCTCGATGCATGTACGCTTGCCGAACTTGTGCGCGCGGCGGGGCTATAAGGGGCTATAAGGGGCTATAAGGAAACCTAGATGTCTACGGGAACGATTCTGCATATCAACGCGGTAGGATTTCCTGCTGCTATCGAGATGAATCTCGATCGGTCACTCAAGGCTTGGCCATTTGTCGTTGCAAACGAGAGGGCGCCCCGTGCTGTCGTCATTGCGCCCTCGCCAAGCGCTCATCGGGAAGGTGTGCGACCTGGAATGGTTCTCTCGATGGCCAAAAGTGTCTGCCCCAAGCTCGCAGTGCGGCCTCCGCAGCCCGAGCTCTACCGTAAAGTCGAAGATACTCTGCGTAGCATCTGCTTTTCTTTTACTCCCCTTGTCGAACATGTAGGCACGGGGCATCTTTATCTCGACCTTGCAGGGACAAGTCGTCTTTTTGGTGCTCCAGAAGATACCTCTCAGAAACTGAGGGCGCGTATATATCAGCAAACAGGACTTACTCCAACATTGGGTCTTTCTTCGAACAAGACCGTGAGCAAGGTGGCGACGAGGGTCTTTAGGCCGTCGGGATTTATTGCTCTCTCTGCCAACGAAGAAAGTCAACTTTTGCGCCATCAACCCGCTGCACTTTTGCCAGGAATAGGTCCTATGCTCCTTGGGCGCTTGTCGCTGCTCGACATCGACGAGATAGGTCAGATTGCCGATCTCACCGAAGCCGAAGCCCGCGCCTTGGGCCCGCGAGGACTAGAGCTCGTAATGCGCGCCCGTGGAATCGATACTTCGCCTGTAGATCCTGAACCCGTTGAGCAAAAGACCGTCAGATCCACAATCGTTTTTGAACCAGATACGAGTGATCCCGAGATTATAAAAATCCGTCTGAGATCCCTGGTGGCCGAGCTGGGTTTTGCCCTCAGAAAAGCGAATGTAGGTACACACAGAGCATCCATGGTGATCTCGTACACCGATGGGCCAACTACTCGTGTAACGGTTAAGACAAGCCAACTTCTTGTGCGCGACGACGAGATATTTTCGCTCGCGGTACAGGCTCTCGAGCGGGCGAAAAAACGCCGTGTACGCATACGCCGACTCGAACTCATTCTATCCGATATCGATGCGGCAGGTGGAAGCCTGGATCTTTTTGAGCCAGAAGAGCTTCGCCTTTCTCGCCTCCAGAGTGCGCTCGATAAAGTTCATGGTCGATTTGGATTCGAAGCCCTTGTACCATGTTCGGCTTTGCTGGTTGCCCATTCGTTAGGTGGCCAGTCATGATCGCACCTCTTTTTGTCAGCTCCATGTATTCCATGCTCTATGGTACTGCTCCACCTGAGGCACTTGCAAAAAAAGCCGCAGCCCTTGGTTATGGTGCACTTGCGCTCACCGATCGAAACTCCGTCTACGGATTACCGGCTTTCATCGAAGCCTGTAGACAGGAAGGAATACGCCCCATTCTGGGCACCGAGCTTGTATATAGAGAGACTAGACAGGAAAACACAAAAGAAGCCGCTCAAGAAGGCAGGGCCATCGGCAGAGCCATCCTCCTTGCTAAAGACAAAAAAGGCTTTTCTATCATCT
>OFEK01000072.1_pt1 | contig 144596 bp, 138 predicted proteins | sample 1521131 | NCBI WGS metagenome assembly OFEK01 (sample SAMN05720209, study PRJEB24109) | activated sludge metagenome | isolation source: Anaerobic digester | place: China | collected 2015-12-16 | reverse complement strand
CTATGTGCTTTTTTTCGAGTACTTGGGAGGAGTCATTTTTCTATCGGAGATACTGATTAAATGTCTAATTATTTTGGGATAATATTTATTTGCGTAGTCGAAATTTATCTATATATTTGAAGGCCAGGGCGCTAGAAAAAAAGATGTTTTTTGAAAAGATATTTTTATTTTAAGATATTTGTGTTTTTGTAGGTCTTATTTTCTTAGAATGGAATTTTTGAGATTGCTTTTTAGTCTTGAAAAATTAAGTGTAGATTTAAATGTAGATTTAAATGTAGATTTTTTGAGAGAGTTATATGTGTGAATTGTTTAGGAATTTTTTTTTCAAATAATAAACTTTTTAAATTAAGTGATTTTCTTTCTTGAAAGTGTTTTGTAAAGGTTGCCTCTGTAGCATAGCGGTGGTGCACGCCCTTGGTAAGGGCGAGGTCCGGGGTTCAAATCCCCGCAGAGGCTTTTTTGTTTAAAAAAAGGGATTTCCTAGGCGATGTGAATGCATGTTGTTTTTATTCTAAAATTGTGCGATTTGAAAGGACTTAATCAACTTATTAATAGATTACCTTTAATATATATCTGAAAGGAATGAATTTTATTGTAAATTTTAAGAGATATGATGCTCTATGCAAAAAAGCTACAATCCAAACAGGTTCGGTGCAGGCCAAGCAATTAATCTAGGGTTTGATAGAGTTAGCTTTGGCGAACGAGGAACAAAAAAACCAAATGGATTTTTTAAAAAAATCCTGAAGTGGGTCTCAACGATAGGAATAACAGGTGCGATGGCTTGGAATCTTATAGGATTTGGAAATAATAAGGATGTTAGTTATCTCCAACAAAATTCCTTTCCTCCTTATGCAACTCAAGTAAATGATACTTCTGTGGCTAATGGATTAGAAAATATTTTTAATAATCCTGCTAATCCTGAGAATTTTAGTGATGTTGGTAGAATAAATCCTGCCAGTGATTTTAATAAATTAAGTATGATAACGCCTTGTGCAACTGAACTAGTTGATAATGATACGGTTAAAGATACACTGATTAGTTCTGATGCGACAGAATGCGATCTTGAATCAAGAATTTCTATGTATCCTTATCCAATAAATCAAGATTTTATTGATAGCATATCAAATATTGATTCTGATTCTAAGATTATTGAGTTGTATGCGGATATTGTTAAGCAGTTCCCTAGAGCTTATTCGGCAGTATTTGATACTGCAAAAGAGAATGGAATTAACCCTGCATTGTGTGCTGCTTTTCTTACCTTAGAAGGTGGACTTCAGATAGCATATAACAAGGGTGAAAGTGATAGTGAAGTGGAGCAAAAGGTTAAAAATGGTTTAGGTTATGATATAAGAGGGGTTTGGCAGATTACTTATGATACCTGGAAACAATACGGTGAAGGATTCACTTGGGATGATATGTACAGATACGGTCCAAGTACTGTAGTTTTTTCAAGGGTAATAAAAGACTATATGGAAATTGTTGGGAATGATTTTATTGCAGGCATTTTAGCATATAACATGGGGCCATATGGAGTGAAAAAGCTTATTAAAGAGGAACTTGATGGGGATTCTAGTAAACTTTTGGATTTTCTTTATGAGGTAAGTCAATATAAAGATGGATATAATGGAAGAAGCCAAAGATATTGGATTGAAAAAGCAGATTACCCAAGAACCATTTTAGAACTTGCAATTCATTTTCAGGAACTTTTAGATAAAGCAGGTGTAAATGTTCCTAATGCACTTTTTAGTGATAAGAATAACTGGAGATATTTGGGCAGTGTTTTAACAAGTGGTAGGTTTGATACATCTAATCCTAAGGTTTCGGGCAATGGAATATTGTATCACATTCACATAGTACGCCCAGGAGATAGTTTATACAAGATTCAAAAAACAACAGGGTCAGATGAGCTTTTGATTAATGGAGAAAAATATGACCCTAAAACGTATTATAAAATGATACAGCCAGGGGATGTAATCTTGTGTTTGAAGAATTAAAGAGTATGATAAAAGGAATTGTAGTGTAAGGAATAAAACAGAAAGTGTTTCTAAGGGGCGTTTTAAAAACAAAATATTTAAATACTTAAGGGGATTTCACTGAGGTATTACTTGTTTTCTGTGGGTTATTTTGAATTTTTTGGAGGGTTAGATATGAAAGATGAATATTTTGTAAAGACAGGAACTACTACAGTGGGTTTGCTTTGCAAGGATGGAATAGTTCTTGGGGCGGATAGAAGGGCTACTGCAGGATATCTTATTGCTGATAAAAGAGCTGATAAGATTCATAAGATTAATGATAATTTGGTAATTACTATTGCTGGTTCTGTTTCTGATGCTCAATTACTTGTTAAGATTATAAGATCTGAATTAAAGCTTTTAGAGCTTCAGATGGGAAGAGCAGTAAATCTTAAGGAATCGGCTAATCTTTTGGCCACCATTGTCTATTATAATATCAGAAGGATGTCAATGGTTCAGTCCGTTACACATTTTATTGTTGGTGGAAAAGATGACAGTGGATTTTCACTTTTTGATTTGTATCCAGATGGTTCTTTAACAAAAATTTCAGACCCTGCCTTTGTTTCTTCTGGAAGTGGAAGTGTCATGGCGTATGGGGTTTTAGAGACTTTATTTAAACCTGAGATGAGCGTTAAAGAAGGAGTTGAACTTGCTACAAAGGCCTTAAAGGCCTCAATGGAAAGGGATATTGCAACAGGTAATGGGATTCAGATTGTAACAATTACAGACAAAGGAATAGATACTGTAATGGACAAAAAAATTGAGATAACTGTTTAGTTTTTTTATTTTTTAAAAAATATTTTTTAGGAATGTTTCTTTAGGAGGATTGAATTTGAATGGCAGAATCTAAGATAATTGTAGAGATTTTAAAAAGGCTTCCAAATGCGATGATTAGTGAAGCGAAGTTTGAGGGTGCAAATATTATTTTATACACTAAGGTGAGAGATTATTTTCTTAATGGTGTTAATGATATTAAGGCAATTGTTGATGAGTTTAAGAAAAGGATTGAGTTAAGACCTGACCCAAGTATTTGTTTTGATCAGGAAAAGGCTTCAGAGATCATAAAGTCTTTAGTACCAACAGAAGCAGGGCTTAAAGAGATACTATACGACCCTTCAAGGTCGTTAGTGATTTTGGAAGCTGAAAAGCCTGGGCTTGCTATTGGAAAGCAGGGTTCTATTTTAAATGAGATTAAGGAAAAGACGAATTGGGTGCCAGTTATAAGAAGAGAACCACCAATCAGGTCTAAGATTATTGAGGGCGTAAGAAAGGTTTTATATGCTGAGTCCGAATATAGAAAGAAATTTTTAGACCAAGTAGGCCATAGGGTTTATGATGGATGGATTAGAGAAAGAAAAGAAGAGTGGATTAGGGTCTCTTTTTTAGGTGGAGCAAGGCAGGTTGGAAGGTCTTGTCTTTTTTTGCAGACTCCTGAATCTAGGATTTTACTTGATTGTGGAATTGATGTTACTAGTGATAATGAGGCATATCCACATTTGGAGGCGCCTGAGTTTAATATTAATGAACTTGACGCTGTTATTCTTTCGCATTCTCATTTGGATCATTCGGGGTTGATTCCATATTTATACAAGTTTGGCTACAAAGGTCCATTGTACTGCACAGAACCAACAAGAGATGTTTCTGCACTTTTGCAACTTGATTTGGTTAAGATTATGAAGAATGAAGGTAAAGAACCTATTTATACCCAAGATGACATTAAGGAAACGGTTAAGCATACTATTACTCTTAATTATGGGGAGGTTACAGATGTTACTCCAGATGTTAGGATTACTCTTTATAATGCAGGACATATTCTAGGAAGCTCAATGGTTCATCTTCATATAGGAAATGGATTTCACAATATTGTTTATTCAGGGGATATTAAATATGCTAAGAGTAAGCTTTTTGATGCTGCAGAAACGAATTTTCCAAGGCTTGAGACGTTGTTTGTTGAAAGCACTTATGGAGGGAAATCGAATGTTTTGCCATCTAAAACAGAATCTGATGATGAGCTTGCAGGCGAGATTACAAAGGCAATTGATAAAGGAGGAAAGGTGTTGATTCCGGTGTTGGGTTCAGGAAGGGCTCAGGAAGTAATGGCTATAATACATAGTAAGATTAACGAAGGAAAGATTCCACCGATAACAGTTTATGTTGATGGGATTGTATGGGACATTACTGCAATACATTGTGCATATCCAGAATTCATGAATAGGGATATGAATAGGCAGATGTTTCAAAATGAAGACAACCCTTTTCTTTCAGAACACCTTAAAAGGGTAGGTTCGCAAAAAGAAAGAGAGGGTGTTATTAATGATGAAGGTCCTTGTGTAATTTTAGCAACCTCGGGAATGCTTGTTGGAGGACCTAGTGTTGAGTATCTAAAAAAACTTTGTGAGAATCCTAAGAATACTTTGATATTTGTTGCGTATCAGGGTGAAGGTTCATTAGGTAGAAGAATTCAGAGAGGAGAACGAGAGATTCATTTTTCTGTTAACGGAAAGAATGTTGAAAGCTACCAAGTGAAGATGAATATTCACACTATTGATGGGCTTAGTGGACATAGCGACAGAAGGCAATTGATGACGTTTGTGAAAAATCTAAAACCTAAACCCAAAAGGATTATTATTAATCATGGTGAAACTTCAAGGGAGATGGATTTGGCAAGTTCTTATCATCAAATGTTTAATGTTGAGACTGTTGCTCCAAGAAATCTGGATACTTTAAGGATTAAGTAGATGTTAAGGATTATTTTCTTTTTTAATTTCATCAAAGGTATAATATTATTTTATATTTTTTAAATCTATCTTTTGTTTTGTTTTCTTTTTGTTTGATCCTAAAAGAACAACACGGGACTCTTTTTTTTCATCTATTACGCTATAATCACAATATTTTGTAATCTCTTTTGCAAATTCCATCACTTCAGGATGTCTTGGCATGTTTGAAAGAGATAGCCTTTGTCTTGAAGCTCCTACAAACATATATGCTTTGACCTCTACAAAATCTGCATCAGAGAGTGTTATTAGGTTTGCGTATTGCTTGGGGGAAACATCGTTTATTCCTTTTATTAGGGTAATTCTTAAGACAGTTCTTGTTTTTATATTTTTTAATATTCCAAGGGTTTTTTTAAGCCGTTGCCAACCATCTTTTAATTTTGGCACATCTATTTTTTTGAAAAGCTCCTCATTTGGTGCATCAATTGAAATGTAAAGCTGAGTTGGAGGTTCTATTGTTTCTAATACTTCTGGAGCAAGACCATTTGAGACTAAAAAAGTTGTTTTTTTCCTTTTGTGAAGCTCTTTTATTAGCTCTGAAAGGTAAGGATAAAGGGTTGGTTCACCAGAAAGCGATATTGCAAAGTGAATAGGATTTTTGGATTCTTTGAATTTTTCCATATCTGTTTTTTTATTTCCCCCCATGCCTGAGAGTAATTTGATTTGGGCTGAAATACATTTATCAATTATTTCTTTGGGGTCATCTGTCACTTCTTTTGGCATTTGATTAAATCCTTCAGTATCAGAAAATGTTCTCCAGCAAAAGATACAGGAGTTTTGACAATAGTTTAATGATGGGGTCATTTGGCAACATAGGTGGCTATTTATCCCATAGAATTTTTGTTTGTAACAAACGTCATTATTTGTAATGGATTTTTTGGTCCAAGTGCATATTTTTACTGCAGTATGTTTTCCTATTAAACCATATTGTTGCTTTTTAAGTCTTGTTCTTATGTCTTCTGCCATGAAGGGATAGGTTTTTTGGATAGTATTTATTATTTGTGTAAGAGTATTAGGATATTTGATATATGTAAACTGTGATTTTGTTTATAAAGGACTATTTAAAACAAGCAACTCAGTATACAAGTTTATATCATAATATACACCCCTTCGTTTCCTGTGGAGATGGATATTTTGGCGAAATTATTTATAATAGAACCATTTAGGGTAATTAAAAATGGATTGGGTGCTTTTGTGGATTGTTGTGATTTCGGTTTTAGGACCGGTAATAGGCTCTTTTATAGGAGTTTTAAAGAAGCCAAGTGATAGATTTATGTATAATATGCTCTCTTTTGCTGGGGGCGTTATGCTTGCTATTTCTTTTTTAGAGCTGATTCCACATTCGATTGAAATGTCTTCAATAATTGTTTGTTTGTTAGGAATCATTAGTGGAGCAATTTTGATGTTTGGGATTGATAGACTTATGCCCCATATCCACCCATCATTTTGTACACAAGAACAAGGACACAATCTTAAAAAGACAGCACTTTATCTGATAATAGGAATCTTTATACACAACATTCCAGAAGGAATGGCTATTGCTATTGGTGCAGTAACAGAAACTAAGATGAGTTTTGTTATTGCTCTTGCTATTGCAATACATAATATTCCAGAAGGAATTTGCACTTCTGCACCATATTATAGATGTACTAAAAATAGATTGAAATCATTTCTGGTATCTTCTTCAACTGCAATCCCAATACTTATAGGCTTTTTTGTTACAAGCTGGTTTTATAATTATATTTCAAAGGGGTTTGTAGGCTTTATAGTAGCAGTGACAGCTGGGCTTATGATATATATTACAAGCGATGAGATTATTCCCACTTCTTGTTCTAAACTATCAAATCATACTACTATTTTTTCTTTGGTTGCAGGGATTTTGTTTGTGATTGGATTAGGAATGATTTAGTTGTTTTTTTATAATAAATTATATATGAACTAAGGTATTTAGGATTGAAATAGATTTTTAGAAGAATTGTGATTTCTTGAAATCCTTGTTCATTTTGCATACTTAGGTTAATAGAAAAGCATATCTCGGGTTTCAACACGAAGACTCGGTACGCTTTTTTGTAATCAACAATCTCGCTGAATTTAGCGCATGCTTTTATATTACCAACATACCTCGCCCTTTAGAGTAAGGTTGTTGATTTCATGAAATCCTCTTTTATTCGCATACTTTGGTTTTGAGGTTTATTCTTGAGGCGAAAAGTTTGAATAGAGGGGTTAATGCAAGGATTGACCTAGAATATTCGCGAAATATTTCGGCATTTATGCCGAGGTTTTTCATTTAAAAAAATGTTTTATAGTTTTTAATAATGTTTATATAGAATACATTGATTTTTACATTTTATGAAAAGAATTTTGCTTGTTAATGGGCACCCTAAGAAAAATAGCTTTTGTGATGCACTAGCTAAAAAATACAAGGAAGGGGCACTGGATGCTAAATTAGACTTTAGAGAGATTATTTTAAGGGATTTAAATTTAAACCCTTACTTAAAATCTGAACACAATGAGAAGCCTAAGTTATCAGATGAGTTATTATCTGTGCAAGAGTTAATTAATTGGTCAACACATCTGGTTTTTGTGTATCCTACCTGGTGGTCTTCTCCTCCTGCATTGTTAAAGTTATTCTTTGAAACTGTTTTTCAGTCTGGATTTGCATTCAGATATCTTCCATATAATGGAATTATCCCAAGATGGGAGAAGCTTTTAAAGGGAAAATCTGCAAGGATTATTGTTACTATGGACTCTCCACGTTTGTATTATGAGTGGATAGTAGGGGACCCAGGATATAAAATGATGAAGGATATTTTAGGTTTTTGCGGGATAAAGATTGTTGATAAGAACTATTTTAGCGGTGTTAAGGTATCTTCTTTAAATAAAAGAAAGAAATGGCTAAAAATAGCGTATGATATCGGTTTGAAAGAATAATATGATTAGAATGCCGTTTTTTTATCTTAAATGTTTATTTTGCCTAATTGGATTTTAATTTTTTTAAGTGATAAATGTTTTTGTTATTGAGAATATTATGAATAGTATTATTTGGTGCACTAGATAAATTACAAGAGAGTGCTTTCCTAAAAAGGGTATTATTTTAAAGGGTGTTTTTTCTAGGATTAATGGTTTTGAAAAATGTATTTTTGTTGGAAAAAATCTTGCAATAACTAAACCTAATAAGAAGATACCAAACCAAGGGAATAGGGGATAGTAATCAAGTGAGGAGAAAGTGTTTGTTTTTAGTCCAAAGAATACTAAGCTATTGTTGTCAAATTCTAGATTTTGAAGAAAAATTCCAAGAGTTATTAGTAATATGGCGAACAAAAGAGTTAGGTTTTTTGAATTTTTGAAAGGGTATGATAGTATTATTGAGATTCCTATGAGATGAAGAATTCCAAATACTACGAAATCTTTTGGAAAGATAAAGAATGTTACAATAGATATGACTACTCCAAAGAATAAGATTTTTATTCCTTTTTTAAGATATTTTTTGAAGGGGGATTTTTTTGCGATAGTACTTATGTAAAGAGAGATTCCTGACAGGGTTATGAAAAGTATTGCAATGCTTCTTTGTAAGATTTTATAAAGCCCAAAATTAAGTGGAATCATTGTGTTATAGAAATAGTTTAGATCCCAAAGAAAATGATAAAAAATCATAAGAATTATTGCAATGCCTCTTAAAAAATCAATTTCCCAATATCTTTTTTTCATAATGGTTGTTATGTTGTTTTAGTATTTAATTATTTTTGAATTAGGGTTTAGTTTTTTTAATGAAATCTTAATGTTGTGATCTAGAAAAGAAGTTAGAAGTAATTTTGGGTTAAGGTAATATGGATGATATTTCTTAAACATTTATAAATGAATAAGATATTCAGTTAAGTGATGAAACTAAAAAAGATTACATTTGCAAAAGAGATAAAGGAGATTCAAGCTAAAAAAGATAGGCTTTGGAGAAGTGATTTGGGATTTTTTTTGATTAGAATAAATCCTGAGAAAGAAAGAATTGAGGTTGGCTTTTGCAATCCTAAATTTGTTATGACTCATGTGATTACAGGAAAGAATCCTGAATCTATTTATAGAACTATTATTAGGAAAAAACTTATTTCTAGATTTGAACATGCTGCGTATTTAGGTATGGAACTTGAGAAAGCATATGTTAGCCTTAAACTGGGTCTTGCATATGTGCAGGATTCAAGGGTAAATTTGAAAAGGAAATAAATGAGATTTGAAAATTGATGTGTTGACTACTTGTTTTTTTTAAAAAAATAGTTTAATTATTATTTATTTAGCGTCTTTTTGTATGGATATTTTTATTAAAAATAAAGATCCAAAGATTGACATGACAAAACCTAAAGAAAATGAAGGGTTAGAAGCATCAGTCGGGAGTTCTCAAAATCCTCAAACTAAATGGCTCGAGGATATATTTAAAAAATATTTTGTTCCAGGATATTCATACGCAGGTCATGGAACATCAGAAAGATGCGCTGATAGTATAATGAGGGAAGGTTTGTATGCAAGTGAGAGTGATTTGCTTTCTACTACAATTCCGTTGTGTGATTGTGGCTCACCTGAGATGGGGGAATGTATAGATAAGATTCTTAACTGGCCCCATAGAAATTATAAGTGTATTGGTATCGTTGCTATTCCAAATCCAAAGCCTGGCGAAACAGGTGGCCTGTATTATTTTAATAGTGTTTTTGAAGAATTAGAAAATAATAACAAAATTGATCTGGGAATCCAAGGCGCAGATAGAAGCTACAAAATTCCCAAAGAATTCTTGAGAGGGTATATTGATGTGAAAAATAAATGCTTTGTAGAAAATCCAGAATACGATCCTAATGCAGTGGTGAGTCTCAAACAAACTCCTAAGCGGACTATTGGGGGATATAAAGGAACCACACCTAATGTCCCTCTAAAAGGTACTGAGCCAGAAACCTTTTAGCAATGCCTTATTTAGAAATATTTTCCTAATCAAGTAAGCCTTTTTTAAAACAATCATTTTTTTGATGATTTTGATTAAATCTAAATCATTTTTCGAATTTTTCTTAAAGAAATTAAAAAAAATAAAAATCAAGTCTAGTATTTACATCATATCCATCCCAGGATATCCGCCCTGCGGAGGCATTGCAGGTGTTTTGTCCTCTTTTTCTGGTGCATCAGTAACAACTGCATCGGTTACAAGTATAAGCCCGGCAATGCTTGATGCGTTTTGAAGTGCACTTCTTGCAACTTTTGTGGGGTCAATAACACCAGATTCAACGAGGTCTTCGTACTCAGAGGTTTTCGCGTTGAAGCCGAAGTTTACATTCTTGTTGGTTTTTACTTTGTCTACTACGACTGATGCTTCAAGACCAGCGTTTTCTATGATTTGACGTATTGGTGCTTCAAGGGCTTTTTTAAGGATTGTGAATCCTACTTTTTCATCGCCGTGTAACAAGTCTTCTTTTAATTCGTGGGCAGCTCTCATTAGGGCTACACCACCACCAGTTACTACGCCTTCCTCAACTGCAGCTCTTGTAGCATGCATTGCATCATCTACTCTTGCTTTTTTCTCTTTCATCTCTGTTTCGGTAGCAGCTCCTACCTTGATAACTGCTACTCCACCTGAAAGTTTTGCAAGCCTTTTTTGAAGATCTTCTTTTTCAAAATCAGATGTTGTGTTATCAATTTGTTTTTCAATTTGGGCGATCCTTTTTTGGATATCCTCTTTTTTGCCGCCACCACTAACAACTATTGTTTTGTCTTTGTCAATCTTGATTTTTGATGCAGTTCCAAGCATCTCAAGTGTAGCGTTTTCAAGTTTCATTCCCTTTTCATCAGAGATTACATTCCCACCAGTAATTACTGCGATATCTTCAAGCATCTCTTTTCTTTCATCGCCAAAGCTTGGAGCTTTTACTGCAACTACTTTGATTACTCCTCTGATTACATTTAGGATTATCGTAGCAAGTGCCTCTCCCTCAATATCTTCTGCAATTATCAAAAGGGATTTATTTTGCTGGGCTACTCCTTCAAGTATTTTTACAAGGCTTTTCATTGAGGAAACTTTTTTATCATAGATTAAAACATAAGCATCCTCTAAACTGGCTTCCATCTTTTCTGCATCCGTTACCATGTAAGGAGAAAGATAGCCTCTGTCAAACTGCATTCCTTCAACGACTTCAAGTGAAGTGTCCATTGATTTTGCTTCTTCTACTGTGATTACTCCTTTGTTTCCTACTTTTTCCATAGCCTGAGCAATTAATGAGCCTATCTCTTCGTCATTGTTTGCAGAGATTGTTGCAACTTGAGTTATTCTTGCTTTGTCTTTTATTGGTATACTTACTTTTTTTAGGTAATCAACTACTTGTTTTGTTGCGATATCAATTCCCTTTTTTACTTCAACAGGATTTGCTCCAGCAGTTATGTTTTTTAGGCCTTCTTTAACAATAGCTTCTGCAAGAATTGTTGCGGTTGTGGTTCCATCGCCTGATACATCTTGGGTCTTTGAAGCTACTTCTTTTATTAGTTCTGCTCCAACATTTTCAAATTTATCTTGAAGTTCTATCTCTTTTGCTATAGTAACACCATCATTTATTATTGTTGGGCTTCCAAAGCCTTTGTCTAAAATGACATATTTTCCTCTAGGGCCCAGTGTAATCTTGACAGCCTTTGAAATCTTTTCAACACCTTTTATTATTGAAGCTCTTGCCTCGGTATCGTATTTTATTATTTTTGATGCCATATCTTTCACCTCACTCAATTATAGCTAATATATCTTTTACATCTATTATGATGTATTTTTCTTCATTTATTGTAATCTCGCTTGAAGAATATCCAGTATAGATTACTTTGTCTCCTTTTTTGACAGGAAATATCTTTTTTTCGTCATCATATTTTCCTACCTCTTCAACAATCCCTTCTTTGTTAGATTCTCTTGCAGAATCAGGGACATAAAGCCCACCTTTAGTCTTTTCTTCTTTTTCTACTACCTTTAATAGAGCTCTTGGCCCTAATACTTTTAGTTTCATTTTCTTTTCACCCCATATTTTTTGAGTATTAACTCAGGTTTTGTTTATCTTAGATAAACTTAGTTGATTTTAAATCAACAAAAGGTAGAGGAAGGGTATATTTAAAGATTTCTAAAAAAAAGACTATATTAAGGAAATATATTAAGAAATGTGCTTATATCACATCGTCTATTACTGACTCATTCATCACTTCCTTTGCTAGTTCATCCTCAAATATGGGCTTGTTCTCTTTTAAAGAGCGTTTTTTGTACCAAATTATTGCCACTATTGCAGACAATACATTTGAAATAGGAAAAGAAAGCCAAATTCCTATTTCGCCCAAAGATATGTTATGAGATAGAATGTAAGCGAAAGGAAACTGAAATATCCATAAAGAGATTATCGACAGTACCATTGTAATTATTGTGTTACCTGCGCCTCTAAATGCGCCCAATAATGCTTGCTGGAATCCTATAAAACCAAATGTAAGTGCCATTATCCTTATGAAAAGAGAGCTTGATGTTATTACTTCCAACTCATTTGGAATGAAAAATTCAGCAATCTGATTTGAGAATATAAAAAGAATTATTCCTACTGATGTCAGAATCACAAAACTCAACTCAGAACTTATTTTAGTGATTTGTTTTGCTCGTTTAGGCTTTCCAGCGCCAATGTTTTGCCCAACAAGAGTAGATGTTGCTATTGAAATTCCTATTGCAGGGATTATGATAAAGCTTAAGATTCTTGTTCCTATTCCGTACGCAGCGATAGTTATTGTTCCAAAACTGGTTACAAGAAAAGTCATTATCGTCATTCCTAAAGCCCTCATTGATTGTTCAATTGATGCTGGAAGGCCTAATAGAAACATTCTTTTCATTAGTTTAAAATCGGGCTTAAAGTTTTTAGGTTTAATATGGATTGAATATTTAGAGCTTAGAAGCATTCCAATTCCAATAATTGCTGCAAGGGTTTGGGTTGCTATTGTTGCATATGCTGCGCCAACTACTCCTAGTGGAGGAATGAACCAAAATCCAAATATTAACAAAGGGTCAAGTATTAGATTTAAAATAACTGTAAATAGTATTACATAAAGTGGGGTTTTGGCATTTCCTACTCCTCTTAAAAGTGATTGGAATACTCCAAACATAAAAAGAGATATCATTCCAAGAAATATTATCTGAAGATAGGAAACTGCGTCATTGTACACTGTTTGTTCTGCACCCATCATTGATAGTAATAGGGGAGAGATAAGATATCCAATAACTGATATTAATAATGCAAATATTGCTGTTAGTAGAATAGTTTGTGTGGAGATATGGTTCACTTTTTGCTGGTCTTTTTTTCCTTGATACTGAGATACGAGTATAGTACCAGCAAGGGCTAATCCTGAACCTATTGAGATTAGCAAAAATATTATTGGGAAGCTAATTGAAACTGATGCTACTGCATTTGGCCCTAATCTTCCAACCCAAAAAGTATCTGTTAGATTGTAAGCAGTTTGAAGCAGGTTTGAAAGTATTATCGGTAAAGATAATTTAAATATTGATTTTGTTACTGAACCTTCCAAAAGATGTTTATTATCAAAAGACATTGCAATTTTTTTGGAGAAATGAAGTAGATTATAAAGTTTTAGAAACTTTTTTGATTAAGGGTTTTTTTTGGAAAAAGGATTTTTGAGTTTTTGGTTTTTTCTAACAACGTTTGATTACAACGCTACTTTTATAAAACAGATATCATATTCTATCTAAATCATGGTCAATTACTGGAAAGAGATTGATGAGCTTAAGCAGGAGCTGTCAAAAACAAAGTATAATAAAAGATCTGAGGCTCATATCGGACTTGTAAAAGCAAAGATTGCTAAGCTAAAGGAAAAAGCTGAAGGGAGAAGCTCAAAATCGGGAGGGTCTCAGGGGTATGTTGTTAGAAGAAGTGGGGATGGAACTGCGATTCTTATAGGCTTTCCATCTTCTGGAAAGTCTACGCTTTTAAATTCTCTTACTGATGCAAATTCTGAGGTCGGAGAGTATGCCTTTACAACACTTAGTGTTATTCCAGGGATTTTAGAATACAATGAGGCAAAAATTCAGATTTTAGATGTCCCTGGGATTGTTGAAGGAGCAGCCTCAGGAAGAGGAAGGGGAAAAGAGGTTTTATCTTGTATTAGAAATGCAGATTTGTGTATTATCTTAGTTGATGGTTTAAGGCTTAATGAATATGAAACAATTCTTAAGGAAGTTCGTGATGCAGGGATTAGAATCAATAAGAAAAAGCCTCATTTAACCATCTCAAAGAAGGCTAATGGAGGAATATTTATCAGAAGCACAATTAGACTTACAAAGCTTAACCAAGACACTATCAAAGCAATTTTAAGAGAATTTAAAATCGCTAATTGTGATATAATCATTAGAGAAGATATAACAGATGATGATTTTATTGATTGTATTGAAGCAAATAAAAAATACCTGCCAGGAATTGTTGTAGTGAATAAATCAGACCTTTTAGATGAAAAGCAAATTGAAAGGATTAAAAATACTATTAAGCCTGATTTAATTATCTCTGCAAAGAACAAATTAAATATTGACAAATTAAAGGAACTGATATTTAATAGATTGGATTTGATAAGGGTCTATATGAAAGAGCCAAATAAAGATGCTGATATGCAGATACCCCTTATTACCTTTAGGGATTCTACAATAGGAGACGTTTGTAAAAAGCTTCATAAAGATATGTTTAAGAATTTTAAGTTTGCTAGGATTTGGGGCAAGAGCGCTAAGTTTGAAGGACAAAGGGTAATGCAACATCACACATTAGCTGATAGCGATATATTAGAGATACACACAAGATAAATCAACAACCTCGCCCTAAAGGGAGAAGTATGTTGGTAATTTAAAAGAAAAAAAGATTAAAATATAAAAATAATATTGCAATTTCATAAAATTATCATAACATTAATAAGATTTGTTAGTTATGAAAAGAGAATAGTAATGTTTAAATAATATCTTGTTTAGGCAATATCTAATTAAATAATTGTGGTTTTTTTGTTTTGGTATGTTATTAAGAATTGATTATCCTTAAGGGACTATTTTTAGAAGCAAGTGTAAATAAGTGTGAGTGAAAAAATGAGTGAACAAAGTAAAGATATCATTAATAATCTTATATATAAGCTTCATCCATTGGAGCAGAAAGTAATTAGACATATTTCTAATGATTCCCTTTTAAGCGAGATAGTTGGTAAAGAAGGACTAACAGAAGTTGAGATTATGAGAGCGCTTCAATGGCTTGAAAATAAGGCTATTTTAAAGTTGGAGAAAAAAGAGGGCACTAAGATTACTTTAGGAAAAAATGGTTTGCAAGCAATCAAGATGGGACTTGCAGAGAAAAGGCTTTTGATAGGAATCTCTAAAAGAGAAGAAGATGGTCTAAGCATTCAGCAAGCACAAAAAGAGTTAGGACTTGATAATTTTGAGATTAATTTCTCAATTGGTCAGCTTAGAAGGAAAAATGCTATATCTTTAAATCAAGATAAGATAATCAGGATTACAAAAGAAGGACTCACACTTTTAAAGAAGGGCTTTTTTGAAGAGAAGGTTATTGAAAAGATTTCTAATGGCCTTTATGAAGAATCTCTTGATAAGGATGAGAGATTAGTTATTAGTGAACTTTCAAAAAGGAAGGATTTTATTGAAAAAAAAGTTGAAAAGGATAGGATCATTGTTCTTACTTCTTTAGGGCATGAGATTAAGAAGAAATCAGAAAAGCTTGATTTGATTGACAAGGTCTCCCCAGAAGTTATAAAGTCAGGTGAATGGAAAAAAAAGGATTTTAGGCATATTGATGTTGAGATTAATGTACCAAAGATTTCGATTGGAAAAAAGCATCTTGAAAATGAAGCAATTGAGTTTATCAAGAGAATTTGGATAGAAATGGGATTTAAAGAGATTTCAGGAGATTATATCCAAAGTGCTTTTTGGGATTTGGATTCTTTGTTTGTTCCTCAGGATCATCCTGCAAGGGAAATGCAGGATACTTTTTATATTAAAGGAAATCAAGATGTTCCAAAGAATTTGTTTGCCAATATTAGCGATATGCATCAAAATGGGCTTGATAAAAAAAGCAAAGGTTGGGGTGAGAAACTTGATTTAGAGGTTTCAAAAAAGATGCTTTTAAGAACCCATTGCACTGTGCTTTCAGCAAGAACATTAGCACGTCTTAAAAAGGAAGATTTACCCAATAAATTTTTCTCGATAGGCAAGGTGTTTAGAAATGAAGCACTTGATTGGAGTCATCTCTTTGAGTTTTACCAAATTGAAGGTATAGTGATTAGCGATGATGTGAATTTTTCGTGTTTAAAGGGGTATTTAAGGGAGTTTTATAAAAAGATGGGTTATGATAAGGTTCGAATTAAGCCTTCTTTTTTTCCATATACTGAGCCATCTGCAGAAGTGGAAGTATATCTTGAAGAGAAAAAGTCTTGGATGGAGTTAGGTGGAGCAGGGATGTTTAGACCTGAAGTAACAAAGGCACTTTTTGGCAGAGAGATTCCTGTTTTAGCGTGGGGTCTTGGAATGGGAAGAATCATTATGCCATATTATGAATTTTCAGATATTAGAGATATATATAAAAATGACTTGTCTATGCTTAGAAATATAAAAAAATTCAGCAGGGTTTAGATATATGCCAACTATTAAAATTGATAAAAAGAGGTTAGCAAAATTAGTTTCAAGGGAACTAAGAGAGGAAGAACTTTCAAAGGTTTTTTCAGATATGGGAGCATCGTTAGAGGGGATTAATGATAAGGAGATTAGTGTTGAAGCTTTTGCTAATAGACCTGATCTTTTGTCTTGTGTAGGGATTGCAAGAGCAATGAGATACTTTCTTTCTATTGATAAAAATATAAAGAAATATTCTGCAAAGTTAGTTGATTTTGATAAGAGTAAATATATTGTGAATGTTGATAAAAGCGTTTCTAAAGTAAGACCTTATACTGCTTGTGCTATTGCTAAGGGAATATGTTTTAATGACGAATTGATAAAAGAAATCATACAAATTCAGGAGATGCTTCATGTTACTTTTGGAAGAAAAAGAAAGAAAATGGCAATAGGGATTTATCCATTAGAAAAAATTAGTCTTCCTATCAGTTATAGAGGAGAAAAACCAAAAGATATTATCTTTAAACCACTTGAAGCTAATGAAACCATGAATGCTATTGAGCTTTTAGAGAGGCATCCAACAGGAAAAGAATATGCCAAGCTTTTGGAAGGATTGGATTTGTTTCCCTGTTTTAGGGATTCTTTAGGAAATGTGCTTTCTGTTCCACCAATTGTTAATTCTGATGATACTGGAAGAATAACGAAAAATACTACTGATGTTTTTATTGAGTGTTCAGGATTTGATTTGGAATACTTGAAAGCTGGGCTTAGTATTATATCGTGTGCTTTGATTGATATGGGTGCAAGAATTGAACAAATGAAAATAATTTATCCAGATTTTGAGGTTATTACTCCAGACCTTTCAAATAAAGAGATTGATTTTGATATTTCTTATGCACAAAAAATATTGGGGATTAAGTTAGATTTAATGATGGTTAAATCAGCTTTTTTAAAAATGGGCATAGGTTTTGATCAAAAAAATAAGAAAGCGATTATACCCTCTTATAGGTTTGATATTTTGAGTCAGATTGATTTGGTCGAAGATATTGCAATAGGAGTAGGATATGATAATATCCCTGAAAAGATTGCTGATATTTATACTGAAAGTAGTGAAGAGAACAGCTCAAAGATAGCAAATATTATTAGAGAAATTCTGATCGGTGCTGGATTTATTGAAGTAAAAAACTATTCTTTGATTGGAGCAAAGGATATTATTAATAGCAATATTGGAATGGAAAACACGGTTGAGATAGAAAACCCTAATACTATTGATTATAGTTTTATGAGAAAAAGAATAAGACCAAGTATTTTTATTACTCTTGCACAAAATAAGACTAGGGAATTTCCTCAAAGTATTTTTGAGATCGGTAGATGTTTTGAGAAGAAAGGAGATAGAGATTTTATTGAGTGTGAACGCTTAGGATGTGCGATAAGTTCAAAGAATTCTGATTTTACAAAAATAAAGCAGGTTTTGGATGTTTTGTTTTCTCAGCTTGATTTGAGATGCTCTATTGTTGAATCTTGTGAGGAGGGCTTTATTAAGGGGAGAGCAGGAAAAATCATGTATGGTGAAAAAGAGATTGGGAGTATAGGAGAGATTGAGCCAAGGGTTATTTCAGCTTATGGTTTGGATATGCCAACCTCTTTTTTTGAGTTAGAACTTGAGATTTTATTTGATATTATTACAAGAAGAAATTAAAGTTTTTAAATAATTCTTATTTATGAAACCGTTATTACAAAATTTTTAGAATCATACTCAGATCCATCCTCGGTTATAACTTTTAGGCTGATTGGGTAGAGTGATGGAACAAAAACGGATTCATTTATTATTTTTAGCATAATTCTTCCTACTTCTACTTTAGAGGGTTTTATATTTTTTTCAGAGTCAAAACTTAGAATTTCTAACGAATCTAATAGCTCTTTTTGAGACATTTCATTTTGACCTGAAACAATTGGTTCTATAATAACCTTGAAATTGGTTTCCGTATCAAAAATATTTCTTATTGCATAAAACAATTCTACACTCTGACCCTTTTTTAATGCAATTTCGTATTTAGATATAGAAAATTTAGATGTGCTTTCCTTTAAATTTTCAAGGTGTTTATCTGAGAGTGAATCTGACAAGTCATTATGCAGATCAATTAAGGAATCACGTTGGGAGTTGATAATTATATTTCCTATTAAGATAGGAGCTATTATCAAGGTGCTTATTATAATAAAAAAGATTAACAGCAACAATAATAAAAAGATTAAGATCCTTTTGTTTTTAACCTCCAATTTGAGATTTGAGTAATTTTGATTAGAAGATTTCAAAGTTTCTTTATTTATAGAACTTTTTGATTGATTAGAATCATTCATGTCTTGAATGTTAAGATCTTTTTTCATTTTCATCTTATCCTAATTTAAAAAAGTACTCTTGATTAAAAAAGTTTTTTCTTGAAATCCATGTTAAAAGTCACTTTAACGGATACATTAACAGACATTTAGATGGTTTACATGTCATCAATTGAAGATATTACAGATTTATACCATCCTGTTACAATGTCTTTTATTCTTTTTTTAATTTGGTCTTTGTCTTTTACAAGGTAATAATAAATATATCCACCGTTATTAAGATTAATCTGACGTCTATCGATTAATTTCTTGTCATGAAGATTTTGGACTGCTTTTTGAATTGTTGTCCTCTCTTTATCAAATTGTTGAGCAATTTCTGATACAGTCATAGGGGTTTTTCGAGACATGAGTTTTTTTAGTATCTTATACTCAGTTTTACTTATTTGAAAACTGCATCTTACAAGCTCTGAAAAGTCTATTTTTTTGCATGCAAAGTATAGCATATTATTCACCTTTTTAGTTTTTAAGTAAATCTAATGATTTCGCGACATACCTCGTCATTTATGCTGAGGTTTTCCATTTTAATTAAATAATCTTGAATTAACAAAGATGTTAAACTGCCATACCCTTAAAGATTAATAGTTTTAAAGATTAATAGTTTTAAAGACTAATAGTTTTAAATAGTAATCGTTTTTAGATATAATCACAGGGCGTTATTAATGATTAATAGCCATTTGGAAGGGTTTTTGAGTTGCGTCCCTGCTTTTCTTGTAATGCTTTGTATATTGAGGTTGCAGCAATAGCACCTTCACTTGCAGCGGTAACAATTTGTCTAAGCTTTGCTGAGCCGGTTGTGATATCCCCTGCAGAGTATACAAAATCTATATTTGTTTTCATGTGCTCATCAACTATGATGAAACCTTGCTCATCCATTTTTATGCCAAGCATTTTTGCAAGAGAAGCTAGTGGAGTTGAGCCAGTTTCTACAAATATGCCATCAAGTTTTATTCTAAGGCCGTTGTCTAGGATAATGCCTTCTACCATCTCATCGCCAATAATGGACTCGATTTTTACATTTGTTATTTGCTCTATGTTGGAAGTTGATTCTATTTGCTGTTTCCAATATGGCTCGCATTTTAATTCTGGATATTTTTGAATTATGTATAATTTTTGGGCATAATCTTTAAGTAAAAGTGCAGCAACAGCAGCAGAATTCCCACCACCGATTACTCCTACTGTTTTTCCTTTGAAGAAGAATGCGTCGCATGTTGCACAATAGGAAAGACCTTTTCCAATGAACTTGTCTTCATTTGGAATGTTTAGTTTTCTTCTTGAGAGTCCTGTTGCAAGGAGTACTGACCTTGCTTTAAAGGTATTTCCAGATTTAGCAGTTATTGTAAAAATATTATTTTTATTTTCAAAAGAAACTATTTCTTCTTCAAAAATCTGGGCACCAAAATTTTTTGATTGATTATACATTGTTTGCATCAAATCAAAACCAGTAGTTTTTGTGATGCCAGGGTAATTTTCAACAGATATAGTATCAATTATTGCACCTCCGCGAATCTGTGTGAATATAGCGGTCTTTAGAAGATATCTTCCTGCATATATTGCGCAAGACATTCCTGCGGGTCCTCCACCGATTATACCTACATCAAAAACTGGGGTTGCAATCTTATTTTTTTCAAGGGTTGTATCAGATTGCATATCTTGGATTGGATTAATTTTCTCTTCCATTTTTTATTAGTTATATAAACTACTTACAAGTTTTTCATTTGAGTTATATAAATTACTTACAGTTTAGCTTCTTAGATATGGCTTTGTTTATATTTTTATTGCTTTGATGAAATTCGAATAATTCGCATACTTTGATCTTTATGCGCAGAGATTATTGATTTATTCCAAGGTATTTCCTGATTCTTGGAAGGTCATAACCTATTACAATGTTTCCGTCAATGTCAATCACAGGAACACCTGTTTGACCTGATTTTTGTATCATATCAAGTGCACCCTGTCTGTTTTCTGAAACATCTACTTCTTCAAATTGTATTTTGTTTTCAAGTAAAAAATCTTTTGCCATCTGACAATATGGGCAATTTGGTGTAGAGTATACATATATTTTCTTACTAAGGGAATCTTTGTTTTTGTCCTCATCAATTGACTTCGCTGATGAATCTTTTGAAGAATCTTTATTATGATTTGAGTTTTTTATTGCTGAAAGCAATGCATTTTTTAGATTATCTGAACCTAAATAACCTACTTGTTTCCAAATGGGTTTTAATTCTTTTGAAAAGAGTATAATTGCAGGAATAGAATTTATCATCAATTCAGATGCAACATTTTGGTTATTATCTATATTTATACTTGCAAACTCAATTTCAGAAGATAATTTTGGGTCTGTTGATAATTCTTCTAGTATAGGTGTTAACATCCTGCAAGGACCACACCAAGGCGCCCAAAAGTCAATTAATACTAATTTATCGGAGTTTTTTACAAATTCTTTGTAATTATTTTCGTTTAGTTCTTTCATTTTATCACCTTGTCATTTTAATAAAATAATTGTTGAGTTTTGTTTTTCAGTAGTGATTTTGTGAAGTGCATATTATTTTGATAATTTAATCGTTAAGACCTTCTTTAAGAAGGAAGGGATTCATTAAGGGGATGGTTGTGAATTTGGGTTTCACAACACATTTAAAAATGTTTTGGGATTGTGAAATCTGTGTTGATTTTTTATCACAATCACTTGTTATCACCTGTATTTTTCTCATACATTCAAAATTAATTTATCTTCTTAGGATATAATGATTTGATTAACTCAACAACTTCGCCCTAAAGGGTGAGGGATGTTGGTAATATAAAAGCATGCGCTGTATTAAAGCGAGGTTGTAGATTTCATGAAATCCAGCATCATTTCGCATACTTTGGCATTTCAAGCCAAAGTAAGAATAGACGGATTCATGCAAGGATTAACCTCAACTATCCTAAAGATACCTCGGCATTTATGCCGAGGTTTTTCATTACAAAAAAGCGTACAACGTCCTCGTGTTTAAACACGAGGTATCCTTTTCTATTAATGATTTGATCAGGGGTCATTATAAATTCATTATATTCATTATAGGATGTTATAATTCTAAAATCGGATGGTATCATCCTTAAAGTATGATTACAATGTAATTAGTATAATTTTTGTGATTGGAATAATTGGGATGATGATGTTGGTGGTGGTAGCAGTGGTAGTATTAGTAGTAGTAGTAGTAGTAGGAGTAATGGCGTGAGCATATTAACATTGCCAAACTAATATTGTTTAATGATTATTGCAAATATATTGGATGATGGTTATTGTTTGGATATACTATTACAAAGTTATTATTTGGCTTTCTCCTTCATTTTTGCTTATCCGTATTATTGAATCAACGAAACTTTCCATTTTTGCTTCGTGGCTAACTATTATTATTTGCTTTAATCCCAAGGTGTCCAATACATCTCTGACTCTGTCGAGTTGCTCAGAAGAGAACCCGTCTGTTGGTTCATCAAGGATTAGTAAGTCTTTTGTGTTTATTGAAGAGACTACATCGTTTATTACTTTATTTAAAGCTAAGCGATAGGCAAGAGCAATGCAAGTTTTTTCTCCGCCAGATAGGTTTTGAATATCAGTATCATATCCATCGATGGTTATTGTTGGGGAGAAAGTGTCATCAATTGTTGCAAAGATGGATTCAGAGTCAATAAGGTCTGAAAACCAATGCTCGAAGTGCTCTTTGAAATCTTTTAGGATACTTGAGAATAGATGCGATTCAATGAGTTCTGAAAGTGAAGGGATGTATTTTGAAAAGTAGTCTTCAAGAGAGATTAGTTTTATTGATTTTTCTTTATTTGAGATTTTGTGGGATATTTCTTGTTGAAGTTCTTCAATGGTTTTTTGAAGCATCTCTTTTTGGGATCTAGTTAATAGCTCTTCATTTTTTGCGTGTTCATATTTTGCTTTTATTGATTCAAATATTTCTTTTTGTGAGGAGAGCTCTTTTTCTATACTTTTTAAGGTTTCTAGCTCTTTTGAAAAGGCGCTAAGATTCTCTTCTAGAGATTTTTTTGATTCAATTAGGAAGACGATTGAACTTTCAAGCTGTGCTAAATTGCTGATTTTACTTTGGAATTGCTCTTTTTTTAGTTTTAATAATTGTATTTTTTCAAGTGTTGATTTGAGTGAGCTTATTGTGTCTTTTTCTTTTTGTTCGTTTATTATTACTGAGCTTGAAAGTGAGGTATTTTCAGTTTTGAGTTCGTTGGACTTTTTGAGAAGTTCTTTTATTTGAGATTCTTTTTCTTGGAGTTGTGAAGATAATAGATTAAGTTGATTTTTTAATGATTCTATTAGGTAATTTGTTTCAATTTGAATTTTTAATTCTTCAGATGTTTTTGTAATTTGTAGTTGAAGCGAATCTAGTTCTAATTGAGCTTTTTCCAAAGACTTTTTTAGATCATATTGCTTTTTTGTTTCATCAGTTTTTATTTGGTTTTTATGCGATATATTTACTTGCTGTTTACAAGTTGGACATTCTTTTAGAGATTCAAGGTTTTGGATAAATGAGCTTGAAGTTAATATTGATTCTTTTAAAGAAGATATCTGAGAGACTAACAAATCGCGCTTTAGATTAAGTTTATTTATTTGATTTTGTAGCTGTTCTTGGTCTTTTAATTCGGTTTTAGATTTGTTATAGAGTGCATTTATTTTTGTTATTTTATCCGTTAAAGATTCTTTTGATTTGATAGAAACAGAAATTTCTTTTTCTAATGATCCGATAGATTCTATATTTTTTTGGATTATATTTTTTTTAGATAGATAGTCGTTTAATAACGCTTCTTTTTGAGATATGGTGTGCTTTATCTCTTCTTCATTTTGTGATGTGTTTTGTTCTTTTTCTATTGCAGATTTGAGTAATTCGGTTTCTTTTAATTGTTCTTTTTTTGAAAGTATTAGTTCATTTAGTTTTTTTTGGGATGAATCTAGTGAAAGTTTTGATTGATTATACAAGGCAAGATTTTTTTGAATTTGCTCTTTTGTATGTTTTAATTTATCTTCTTTTTCGTCTACATCTTTTTTTTGTTTTGATAATGATTCTAATAGGATTGAAGATTTGGATAATTGTTTTTTTAGATTTTCTTTTTGAGTTTCGTGCTCTTTTAATTTTTTTTGCTTTTCTTCTAGATCTTGAAAAGAGCCTTCTAAAATCTTTCTTTTTTCCCTTAGTTCTTTTGAAAATTTTTGGGAATTTTCTTTAATTAAGCTGTATTTTTCTAATTGAAATATTCCTCTTAGAATTGTTCTTCTTTCATCAGGGTTCATATAGATTATTTGTCTCATTTCCTCTTGGGGGGTATAAACACTGTATCTAAAGATAAGAGATTTGTGTTTAGTGAGAAAATCTTTTGGATAACCTAAGATTTCAAGTATTTTTGATTTTAACTCAATGGGCGACAAGTCATATTTTATTCCTTGAGAGATTATATACCCGTTTTCTTGGCTTGTTGTTTTTGATTTTCTTTTGATTGAACGTTTTATGATATAGTCTTTTTCGTTACATTCAAAGTATAATTCCACACTTCCTTGTGTTGAGCCATTTCTTAAGAGTCCTGAACCTGATATCATTCCTTTCATTATTCCAAATAATGCAAATTCCACACAGTAAAGAATTGTAGATTTGCCTGCACCAATATCTCCTGATAACAGCAATTTTCCTTTAGGAAACTCAATATTACAACGTGTATAACTTCTGATATTTTTTAACACTAAGCGTTTTATTATCATTATTTTCTAGGATTTGTTTAGAGTATAAAAACATTATTATTAGCTATTAATCTTTATCGTAGGATAGATTTTTAATATTTTTTAAATATTTGAGGAGTGTTAAAAGATTAAAGAATAAAAATGGGAATAATGAGTAAAGATTAATTATTTAATTTTCATAATTTGTTTTGTATTATTTACTTGGAGAAATCCTGATCTTTTTTTCATATTTTGATTTTTGGATATGTGTTAAGAGATAAATCAACAACCTCACCCTAAAGGGCGAGGTATGTTGGTAATATAAAAGCATGCGCTGTATTGAAGCGAGGTTGTTGATTACAAAAAAGCGTACCAAGTCCTCGTGTTTAAACACGAGGTATCCTTTTCTATTAATTAAAGAAGGTATACCAATAAAAAAAGAGGTGAATTAAGTAAGCTAGACCAATAAATACCGAATAATGGATAAATAACTTTTCAACTATTGGTAAGATACTTCAGGTTTTCAGGGATAAAGATTTTTTATTTGTAAAAGATAGTAATCTCTAAATGATGGTTGTTTTTAGAATAGGACAAGAAACATTTGATATTAATCTGGAAAATATTTAGTAGAAAAGTATAAATAGCGCGTTATTTTGCCAAATGGCATATAAATTAAGTTGTCAGATTATCAATTAAGTTTTTAGCAAGTTTTAGCCCCATTAATGAGATATGTTTGAAGAGATATGTTTGAAAAAAAAATGTATGAAGAAGCATTAATAGAGGTATTAATCAAAAAAAGCTAGCAGGGACCGTAGTGTAGCTTGGACTATCATACCAGCTTGGGGTGTTGGCAACCCGGGTTCAAATCCCGGCGGTCCCACTTTTCTTATTTTATTTTTATTTGTATAAAAGATAAGGGTTTGTTCGTATTTTTATTCTTTTTCTTTATCTTTTTCCCTTGCTCTTTTAAGGCTTTCAGCAACGTCTATGAAGTACTTGCCTTCTTCAAGTTTATAGATGATAGGGTCACCTTTAAAAAGCCTGACAATATCTATCTCATAAGAACCAGGTTTTGGAACTCTTATTGCTTCAATATCTAAAACTATTGAAGTATCTTTTACTCCCTCTTGACCTATTAAGTCAAGAATATCTTCTTCTATTTGTTTTTTATCAACATCGCTTAGGTTACTTTGAAAGTTTTTTAATTCTTCTAAACGATTTTGCTTTATATAAAAGAAAAGTCTTGAGCCACAACTAGCGCATCCTTTAAGAATCACTTCGGAGCCATCATCGTACATTGCTCCGCATCTGACGCATTGGTGTGGCATTTTTATTTCTTTCTTTTAGGTTTTGTTGGAGATTCTGAGGTAAATAACTGTATTTTGTTTGGATCTTTTTTGATCTCCTTGATTATATTTGCAGGACCCACTATTGTTAGCCCTTGTGAGTTGCCAAGTATAATGTTTGCTATGGAGTTTTTAACCTTATCCATTAATTTTTTTGGTTTTTGTGAGTTTGGATATAATACTGCCAGTTCTATTCCTTTAAAGTCCTTATTTATCTCTTCCATGGTGACTTTTATTAGCTCTGCTTCTTCTTCTTTGGTTAGTCTTCCTTGGATTAACACGATTTTGTCTTCTTTTGCAATGGTTAGTATTTTTCGTATCCTACCAACTGAGCTTAATTCTTCAATCTCCGAGTATGGAAGTATTTCTAATGTTAGCATTTTTTTTTCGACCACTTACTTTAATAATTTAGCTAAACTCTTATAAAAATCATCAATATTGTCCCCTTTTTTTGCAGAGATACCTATTACTTCGTATTGAGGAAATGCTGCTTTTATTCTTTCTACATCTGATTTTTTCAAATCAATCTTATTGGCAGCAATGAGTATTGGAATGTTTCTTGCCTGAAGATTTCCAATTATTGTTATGTTTACTTGGTCATAGGGGTCTTTTGTTGAATCTAGGACTATTACTACTGCTTCTATTTGTTCAAGCCATTTTATTGCATCTATTACGCCTTTTGTTGCTTCTTTGGCCCTTGATTTTGATTCTTCCTCAGATAGACCTGATTTTAAGAAGTCTTCATAATCAATTTTCGTAGCGATCCCAGGGGTATCTACCAAGTTAAAAGAAATTTCTTTATTTCCCGATTTGATATTTATTTGTTCCTTAATCTGGATTTCTCTTGTTTCATGAGCAACACTTGATACTGTGCCCATCTCTTCACCTAGCCAATCCATACATATCCTGTTTGCAAGGGTGGTTTTTCCTCCATTGGGAGGACCATACAGTCCAAGTTTTCGATGTTTTTTCTTGCGAAAAAGGTTATTGAATAGCTTTGTGAAAAAGCGCTTAATTCCAAAATCCATGTGTTTTTAGTTTTTGATATTATTTATAAAACTTTCCAAAAGTGAATTTATTGTTTAGACAAAATAGAATGTTATACCCCTTTTTTAGAAAATAAATAGGGTTAATTAATGGGAAGAAGGCTTGATGGGAAGATGGCTCATAAAAATTCATCCTAAATGTTAGTGAGTAATTCAGTGAGTGAGTTAGTAATTTATTGAGTTAGTTATGAAGGGGTTAAGGGGTTTTGAAAATTTTTGTTAGTTATTTTTTGTTAATTCTCATGTTCAATCATTATTGATTTGAAGAGCTCTATTGAGTTTGAGAGGTCTAGAGGTGATACGTTATTTGAGAGACGCATTCTTGCAAGGGCTTTTGCCATTCTGATTACTCCGATTACTTGTCTTGGGGAGGAATCAATTACCATGCTGTCTTCTTTTTCTCGGATTTCTTTTGCAAATTTCTCAATTTCTCCTTCAAGATTGCTTGGAAAATCTACTTGTATATCTTTTGCGAAGTCTATAAAGCCTTTTATGAAGTTTTTGTCTTTTTGAGATAAGGTTATTGATTTCCCAGAGGCTAGGGATGATGCGATTTTTGCAAATTCTTCAGGTTTTGGCCTTCTTATGATGGATATTAGGTGAAATCGAGACAAAAGTGCAGGGTCAAATTTTACTTGAGTTCTTAGGTATTTTATGTCTTTTCCTACAAAGATCTTGCCCTTAGGATTTGCAGTTGCAATCACTCTTACATCAGCATCAAGGGTTTTATGGGTATTACCTTTATCATATGATACAAATCCTTTTTCCATGGCATTGTATAATGAGCCTAGGTCGTCTTGTTTTATTAGGTTTAATTCATCTATTGCACAGATTCCTTTATTTGCTAAAGGCAAAAGTCCTTTGATTACTTCTTTTCCAGATATAGACATGGAAAGTCCTACACCACTTATCCCTGAACCAAGACCAAAGCTACCTATTGGAGATAGTTCGTATGCAGCTCTTATGAGGTCAGTTTTTCCCGTAGAAGGGTCGCCTAGTAATAATATGTGGATTCGCTCCTTTGATAGCAATTGTATTGCAATTGCTTTTTTAAGATTTTCGAACCCTAGTATTTCTGGTGCAATTAAATTAGGGATTATTTCGTATGCTTTTTTTGAGAGTAATGCATATTCTTTATGCCGTGTGGTGTTTTTTATTTTTTCATTAATTGATTCTACAAAAGAGATGATATGTTGTTCTTTTGAATCCGAAAATATTAATGGGTAGTGAATTGTAATCCCAATAGATTTTGAGAAGTTTTCTGTGGTATAAGCGCTCCAAATAAGATTTTGTTTTAAGAGTTTCTTTGTGGTTTTTAATTCGGATTTAGATAGGTATAAGGAAAGTGATGAAAGCTCTTTTTTCTTTTTTTTTGACAAGGGTAGAATCATTTTTATTAGTTCTATAAATGTGTGTTTCATTGGTTTCACCTTTCTTATGGAATTTTTATTGAACACGCCTTTTTTTAATTGTCTTAATTAAAGGAATTGATTATATATAAAATATTGCAAATGAAAGTGATTTAAAATTAAAAACAAGATTTGTTTGAATATATTGTAAAATCTCTTTATTTATGTCTTGTATTTGTTATTATAAAGGACTTAATTTTTGATTTCGTGAAATCCTCGCTCATTTTGCATACTTTGGTTTATAGAAAAGCATACCTCGTGTTTCAAAACGAGTACTCGGTACGCTTTTTTGTAATCAACAACCTCGCTTCAATACAGCGCATGCTTTTATATTACCAACATAACCCCCCTTTGGGATGAGGTTGTTGATTTCATGAAATCCTGATCATTTGTATACTATGGTCTTTCAAGCCAAAAGTTTGAATAGACGGATTCACATAACGTTTAACCTTGACTATTTGCGAGATATCTCGGAGCTTATGCCAAGGTTTTTCATTTTGTGACTTATATGGGGTTCTTATTAGTTTTTTAGGTGTAAAAAATCAAGGTTTTGGGTATCCATGTTATTTTTGTATCGTTGTTTGATATTAAGTCATTATTGTTTTCAATTGGTTTTTTATCTGAAGATTCTTCTTGATCATAATTTATAGGTTTTGTTAAATCAGATGTTGGATAGAGCAACTTATAGCTTTCATACTCCCAAACATCTACAATCCATTGTTTTTTGATTGTGTTAATTCCATCAGTTATATGCACAGTTATAAGTTTCTCTCCAGTTGTTGAAAATAAATAATAAACTGAGGATGTGTCTGTTATTTTTTCGTTGTATTTTCCTAGTTCCCAGATATAGTATAGTTTATCTCCATCAGGGTCTTTTGCTTCAATAGAGAAGTTTATAGGGTTATCTATTAGGGTATCAAATACAGATTCTGGATTGAAATTTGAAATTAGGGGAGCTTGGTTTTTATCTGAAACTATTATGGATATTTCTTTTATCAATTTTTCAGTTTGCTCATTGTTATTTTGTGATAATTTGTTGTGGTTAATTTCAAGAGTGATGTTGAAACTTCTTTGGGGCTCTTGTTTTGATGCGATATTATAATCAGGGTCAAATATTAGATATTCCCCGGATATTTTTATGAATTCAGGTAGATCTGTTGAAGATATTTTTTGTATTTGAACCTTGTTACTTAGAACTGCTTTTATCTGGACTAGTTGACCTTCTTTTAGGTTAATAATTTTTGGTATGGCTATCTCTTCGATTGGTTTTTCATCTGGAGTTATTTTGATTTTTATTAGTTGAGATGCTTCTTTTAATCCATCAGAAACTCTTAATTCATAGTTTGCATTTTTGCTAGGAGTGAAAGTTGTGCTTTTTTGCATTCTACCTTCTAAGTCGTATAATTGATAGTTTAAAAAATCGCCATCATAGTCTATTGCAGTTTTTGGGATGGAGATTTGATTTTTTGATTCTTTTGCATTAATTTCAAGTATTTTTTCTGGGAATATGGGGGCTTGGTTTGTATCATAAATTGTGATTTGGGTTTTGGTTTTCTCTAAAAGATATTCAAATTCTATGTTGAAGGATTTTGATGCAGGATAATCAATGCCCATGAATTGTATTAGTTTTGTGAAAAGATTCTTTTTTATTGTTCCATATCCTACGTCCCAGATTACAAATCCTTGTTCATAACGTGCATTCTCAGGGAGGTTAGTAACTTTAACTTGGTTTGATAGATTTTTTGTATTTAGTGAATCTTTTATTGAGACTCCAAAGGCCAGGGTTTGACCTTCTTTACCAATTAATTTTTTAGGAGCTATGATTGAGTTCTTGGAGATCTGAGGATTTATTTCGATATAAATTGTTTTTTTGATTGTTTCATTTCCATTTTTGAGTGTGATGTTTGAAATGTATTCGCCTTTATCGTTTGTACTTGTTATCCAGATTCCGTAGTTATCAAATGGATCTGAGTAGATTATATCAAATCCATTGAATGGATCAATTGTTTTAAGTGATATTATGTCTCCTTGAGTTGCTGTTATCATGTAGTCATATTTTGCGGAGAAATTATGTTTTGATTTTTCAAATGGGTTTCCTTGCCAGTATGATAACAAAGCAAAGATTACTGCTATTATTAAAACATAGATAATTATTTTTTTTAATGGATATTTTTTCTGATTTTTTGATGAGTTGTTATTAGCTGGTTCTTTGGTTGCTTTGGGTGTTGTTTCTTTAGCTGTTTCTTTAGTTGCTTCTTTAGCTACTTCTTTTGCGCTGTCTTTAGCTGGTTCTTTGGTTGCTTTGGGTGTTGTTTCTTTAGCTGTTTCTTTAGTTGCTTCTTTAGTGATGTCTTTAGCTGGTTCTTTGGTTGTTTTGGGTGTTGTTTCTTTAGCTGTTTCTTTAGTTGCTTCTTTTGGAAGTGAATTAATTTTTAAAGGAGTGGTTTTTTTATTTATGATTTTTTTTGTGCTTTTATAGGTCTCATTGTTTTCGTTGGTTTTAGAGATTTTTGAGTTGTGTGCAGTGTAATTTGTGCTATTTTTGCTTTCTAAATTTATTGATGAATTTGTTTTGATTCCTTCTTTTTTTCCTGAATCTAAATCTTTTTTTTCTTTCATTTTATTCACCATTTTTTGTTAGTATTGATTCTACTGATGTTTTAAAGGAAAATAGCCTTGGCAACGGAGACTTTTTCAATTGCTTTCAACATCCATTGGTTTTAACAGTCATTGGTTTTGGTACTTATATTCAAAATTGAGTTTATTTAATTTGAATTTGCGTTCTGAATTGGTTGATTTCATGAGGGTATTGGATTTGGGATATTAGTTAGTTGGTTAGTTAATGGAGTGGGTTAATTTTAAATCAAAGATTGATGGTTTTCGGATTACATTGATTATGATTTTTGATTTGCTTACAGATTCATAGTCTGATGCATAGATTGTGATTGTGTGAACCCCTTCATCACCAAGTGTTGTGATGTAGTTATCTTTCTTATCCCACCCTTCTACCCATACCTTGAGATAATCACTATCAAAATCATATACATAATAATCAAGATTTAGTGGTTCACCTACTTTTAATGTTATTGTTGAAGGTGAGATGATTATTGGAGAAAGGGATTGTGTAGAGATTTTGTTTTCTTCTAAGGGCAGTTGATTTGAGTTGTTTTTAATGATTTTATCTTTATCAGAGTAATTCAGGAAATATCGATTTTCAAATTCTTCAGATTTTATTTTTGGGTCATTTGTTGGGTCATTTATATAATTTAGAAGTTCATTTGTGTTTTCTGTATTTTTTGAGTTGTCCATATTAAAGACTATTCTTTGAATATCATCATAAATTGTTAAATTTCTCTGAGAATTTAATTCTCTTATTACACCTGAGACTAAGAAATCTTCAGAAGATTTATTTGAATTACAACCTGTGAATATGGATAGTAAGATGGATAGTAAGAGAATGAAGAAAATAAGTTTAGTTAGTGATTTTGAATTAAGAATAAAATCTTTTGGGATGACTGTTTTTGGTTTTAATATTTGTTTTATTTTGTCAGAGATATTTTTCTTTTTATTAGTTATGCTCATTTTTGTCAGGGGTTTTGTTGTCATTATAAAATAACAAAACTGTTGTTTATTTAAAATTAACGATTTAGACAAATATAATTTGATTTCATGAAATCCTCGTTCATTTTGTATACGTTGGTCTTGAGGCCTAAAGTTTGAAGAGACGGATTCACGCAAGCATTATCCTCGACTATTCACGAGATACATCGCCATTTATGCTAAAGGTTTTTCATTTTTTGACTTGGTCTTTTGTTATATCTCTGAGAGGGTCAAGGGGTGCAATGATGTTGATTGTGTGTACTCATAGTTGAAATTTTGTATATATTCAAATATTTGATTGAGAAGTGAAGCAATGGACAAAAGATTAATTGAAAAGAGGAAGATTTATATAAGCTAATTTCTTGAGGAATAAAAAAGGCTTTTAGAGTTGATTTTTATGGAGAAAGTACAGATTAAATTAAAGGGGAAGGATATTGATCTACCTGGTTATGATGATAAGGATGATATGGGAATTGATTTGAGGGCTAATGATGATTATGAGATAAGACCTCAATGCTCTGCTGTAATAAGTACAGGTGTCTATGCACAAATCCCAAAGAATTGTATTGGACTTGTAGGTGATAGGCTGGGGATTACCTCTAAATATGGGGTTTATTGCCTGCCTTTAACTATTAACTCTATGAGTTCAGATGAAGCGATTGTTCTTTTGTTTAACGCGGGTAAAGAAAGTTTTTATGTTGAGAAAGGTATGAGAGTAGGACAGCTTTTTATTCTTCCTGCATTGAAATCTGAGATTGAGATTGTTAGCTCTAAGAAGAAAAAATAGTGTTTTTATGATTGAGAGGGATTTTGATGGAGCTTAAACAGGCTTTGATTGTGAGAGCGGATTTAAAGATGGGCAAGGGAAAGGCTGCAGCACAGGTAAGTCATGCTAGTGTAGATTGCGTTTTGTCGCTTTTAAAAAAAGATAAAAGCCTTGTTGAAAAGTGGATTCATAGTGGGATGAAAAAGGTTGTTTTGAAAGTTTTTAGTTTAAATGAGTTAATAGAGCTTTTTAATGAGGCAAAAAGAGAAGGATTATGCGTGAAGATGATTACAGATGCTGGGAGAACACAACTCCCTGAAGGGACAACGACGGTTTTAGGGATAGGTCCTGATTATGAGAATAAAATTGATAAGATTTGTTCTAAGTTAAAGATGTTTTAGTTAGAACTATGGATATTGTTTGCAAGCGTGTTAAGATTATATATTGATTTTTAGGGGTTTTTGGATGTTGTGCTTTGAGAATCGAAATTTATAAAATTCAGGAGTTTAATTCAAATTTAATATGATTAAAAGGGGATGGCAAAGCCAAAGTAAGAAGGGAAGGGAGAGAACTTTTTTGCTGATTTTTAATGCAGTATTTTTGTATGTGTTTTTTGTGCTTTTTCTTGCGTCAATATATCTTTTTTTTGAGAAAATGGCCATTTTTAGCACAGGACTTAATAGCGATATTGAAAACTCTGTTTTAGGGTTTTTTTCATTTCTGGGAATAATAAAGCAAGTTTATAATATTTATAAAGCGTAATTAGGTTTTTTTTAAATTGGGAGAATTTTTGGTGGAAAATAGAGAGATTATTTTTGTTGTATTGCTTTTTATTTGTTAGTTAATTTAAAGATTAATTACACATTATAGGATATATGATCTTAGTAAACAATTAATTGGCGTGTAGCGAGGTTACACTTTAGCGAGGTTACACTTGATACTACTTAGTACAATACTCACAAAAGATATCTCTTCATGAACTAAATATAAATTTACACTTGAGACTAAGTTTTACACTTGAGACTAAGTAATACAAGCGCGATTTATTAGAAAGGTTTTTAAAGAGGATTTTTCTCCTCATTTGATATGGGAAGAATTAAGACTAAATACATTAAAAGAAAGACCAAGGAGTTATTGTCAAAGTATCCAGATTCCTTTGAGAAGGAATTTGATGGAAATAAGAATAGTTTGATGAGTATTTCTATAATTCCTTCAAAAAAGATTAGAAATATTATTGCTGGATATGCTACAAGACTTGTTAAGAAATCAGAGGATTTATAATAGCATTCTTTGAATTAAGTATTTCTTGATTTCGTGAAATCTTCGCTTATTTTGCATGCTTTGATCTTTTGAGGTATGTAATAAAGAATGACGTAAGAAAATAAGAATTCACGAAATGATTATTCTCTAACTATTATACGAGATAGCTAAGATATTTATGATTGAAGGTTTTTAATTTTTTTTCTATTTCGTTTCTTTGTTTGTTTTTCGGCAGATTTAAATATGCTTAGAGAGTATTCTTTTTTTATGAAGAATTTGGATAGGATTGCACCTGTTGGAACATATCAAGAATATCTGGATAATGCGTTTTTGCATGCGAAAAAGAAGGTTAGATTTGATTTTGTTAAATCTAGGGCTAGCGAGGATTATAAAGCTCAAAAAGAGATAGATATTAAGAGAATTGAGAAGATTACTGATTTTCTTTGCTCAAGCATCGATAGAATTATTAATTCCTTTCCAGAGATTTCGGTTGAGAACTTAACAGATTTTGAATTTAAGATTTTAGAATGCCTAATTGATGTTGATAAGTTTAAGAAATCTATTTATCAATTAGGACTTTCAAAGAGATATTTGGTTGAAAATAAAAGAGAATCTTTAAGGGAGATAAAGAAGTCTAAGGTTTTAAAGGTGATAAAAGCCCTCTCGAAAAGAGCGTATTCAAAGATTGCAGGGATTATGAAAAGGTTGAAAAGACCTTTGGAAGTGATTGAGTCTTCAAGAAAGATATTAAGGGTTTTTCCACCAATTGATGAGAATCTTTTTTCTGTATGTGTTGCAGGTTTTCCAAATGTTGGAAAATCCACACTTGTTAAAAAAATTACTGGATCAGATGTTAAGATTGCAGATTATGCTTTTACAACAAAGGGACTTTTGATTGGATATATAGAACATAGGTTTCAAATTATTCAGATTATTGATACCCCTGGCACATTAAATAGGCCTAATAAGATGAATCTTATTGAAAAACAAGCAGATATTGTGATTTCTATGCTTCCTAAGTTGATAGTTTTTGTGTTTGATCCTACATTTTGTATAGATGAACAATTAAGACTTTTGAAAAAAACCATCTCTCTTAAAAAACCTATGATTATATATGTTAGTAAGACTGATTTGGTTGGGAATGAAGTATTTAATGATGTGAAGTGCAAGATTAAGGATAATTTTGAAGAACTGGATGTTTTTTTTGATTTTGAAAATATTAAGAATAGAATAATTAAGGAGTTCTCTAATAAATATAAGAAGTCATAAGAAGAATAAGTATAATGCAGATTATCAGGGAGCAGGTTTATCTTTTTTGGGTGTTTGATTTTTGAATTGATTTCGTGAATTTTTCATGTTGCATACTTTGGGCTTGATCCCTAAAGTTTGAAGAGAGTGGTTCACTAGACGTTTAATCTTGAAACTATCTAGCAAGACCCATTTTAGCTTTTATTCTGAAGATTTTTATATTTTTCAAATCAAGAGTTCTTAAGAATTTAGAATTTAGTGATTTTGGTTAAGTTATTTCTTTTTTGCAATTGAGTATTTCACTAATTGATATCCCATTTTTACTTTATTTTTCTTTAAGGTTTTATAGATTAATTCTCTAGCTAAAAGCTTTGTGCTATATCTTTTTTGAGGAGAATCAACCCAAAAATTTGCGTTTAGTTTCAGGTCTATATCACCAAAGTCTAAAAAGACTACGGAAGGAGAAGGTTCCTTTAAAACATCTTTTATTCCTTTTATCTGTTTTAAAACTATTTTTTTTACTTTGTCAATGTCTTCACCATATGCAATTGAAAACGAGACTACACATCGGACGTAGCTATGTAAGAGTCCTATGTTTTGTATTTTAGAGTTTGAAAGTATTCCGTTTGGGACTATTACAGATTCGTTATCCCAAGTTCTGATTTTTGTGCTTCTTAAACTCATATCTATGACAATACCACTTGTACCATCTGCAAGCTCTATTCTATCCCCTACTTTAAGTGTTTTATCTAGGATTAATGATACGCCCCCAAATATGTTTTGAAGACTATCCTTTACTGCAAAACTTGCAATGATTCCTGCAATTCCTAAACCACCTAAGAAAGGGAGAATGTCTAATTCCCATACCTTTAGAAGTATTACAAAGATTATGGAGAATACTGAGATTCTTGCTATATTTTTATATAGAGGTACTAGGGGGTTAGCTTCTAAGAGTATTGGGTTTTTATCATATCTCCTATCAAATATGTCTATTATAAAATTTACAATACTAAAAGAAAACATTAAAACAAAAAATAGTATTATTGTAAGATAAATAGATTCAAATAAAGACGGTATTATTATGACATAATAATCAAGTACATACTCAATTGCAATTTTTGAAGCTATAAAAAGTATCATCCAATTAAACCAAGGAAATGATTTCTCTATTAGGTCATTATCTACTTGGTTTTTTGTTTTGAAGGCAAATTTTTTTAGTGAATTCTCTAGAAATTTTGATATAATGCCACCTACACCTATTATTAGCAGGAATACTGCTAGGACTGAAAGAAAAGCCTTTATTGTAGTTATATCCAGATCTAATACCATTATTCTCAAGACCACCTAATATGTTGTTAATATATTTGGTATTTAAAAAGTTTTGTTTTAATGGATTTATAGCTAGTTTCAGGAAAATAAAGTTTCATGATAATAAAGGAAATACTAAAATAAATGTTTCAGATTTAATTAAATTGAGTAAATTAAGATTTAAAAAAATAATTAATCTTTTAGTGTTTATGCTTTAAGATGAACTTTTTAATGATTGGGATTATTTTTTATTAAATTCGTTTCTTTTTGGTTAGGATTTCAGAATAAAGGTGGTGTATTAAGCCCCTTTCAAATATCCCATTGTAAGATTTTAAGTAAAATAATTTGAAAGAATATTATTTGGCTTTCAAAGAATTAATTGGCCACTATCTTTTGAGGTACAATATAATAAGACATTGGAAGCTTTGAAACAGCCCTTTTAAGTGAAGCCAATGCGAAAGGAAGGCTTTCTTTTCTTATTTTAATTGTCATTATTACATCCCCTTTTTTAACTTGTGCACAGACACCTATTATCTTTCCAAATGGTCTTGCCATTCCTGTACTTAATCTATCTGCACCTGCACCTGAAGCAAGAGGGTTTTCTCTTAGAATGTGATGAGGGAATTTCCTGATTTTAAAATGATACGAGGCATTACCTACTTTTTTTTCAAGTAGTTTATTTGTGGTTTGCCTTGCTGCTTCTATTGACTCTTGTCTTACCTGAAAGTTGGCTTTTGAAACCAAATTAACCTCATAATCATATTTACCTTTGGAATTACCCATGTCAAACCTTACAATCTTAATTCCAGGTCTTGACTTAACATATGATTTTGACCTAAATTTTGAGATTCTTGTAAAAGGCCTTTCTAAAGTCCTGTATGCTACCCATTTTCTTAGTTTTGCCATTTTGCTCTCCTATGGGGAGAATTGGTTGATTTTTAAAGCTTTTGTTTTAAAAAAAAGTGTTTTTGAGGAATATGTTGGGATTTTTATGTGATAGATTGAGTTTGAAGATAGTATTTTAAAAGTTAGTGTTAATAAGAGATTTCTATTGTTTTTAATTAGAAGGCCAAAAGAGAAGCTTAATTAGAGCATATCAATTATTCTTGTGAGGATATGTCTTTTCTTATCCAGTTTTCATGACCTGCTCCCACTATGACTAATAGCTTTTTGTGGGGATTTTCCTTTTTGAAACGTTTTATGAGTGTTGACATGTAAATATTTCTTTCTTCTATGAGGACTGTATATATTGTAGGATATCTTTTTTTTAGTGAGGTTATTAGTTGTTCAATTACATCAGATTCGGGCACTTTTGAAAGGTCTATTTTTATTTTTTTATTGGAAAATGGAGCAAATATTAGGTCTATTATTATTTTAAATATCTCACGAACCCTCATTTTTTTTGAAAGCCTTTTCATAGTAATTGTTATGTCACGGTCTAATAGGAGAACGGGCAGATTTCTTTCTTTGGCCAAGGTTATGCCTAGTTTCATTTCAGAGCCAGGGTTTGTGCCAACCAGATTTCCAAGTTTTTTTTGGAGGAATTTGCCTAGTATAAAGAAGATACCACCAAACAGACCAAATGCGCGTACTGCTTGAAATGTTGATACTTCCTTTTGCTTTGAAGATTCAAATAACGCCTTAGCTCTTGAAAGATCAAGCTCTACACCTATCACATCAGGAGAGAATTGATAGAATTCGTTTCTAATTTGATCAAGGCTTAAAGAAGCGATGTGCGATGTCCCTATTATCCTAATATAAGGGTCTATTTGCAAGGGATTTTCAGTTGTGATATTATTTGTTTTTTTGCTCATTTTAGGTTTTTTAAGTAAGTAGGGGAAATCTAAGCGTTTAAATAATTAGTTGAATGAGTTTAGTTATTTTGAAGGGTATAAGTATTAAAATAGTATGAGTATATTGCTATTTTGTGTGGTCTTATCCTTAATGTGTTAGATTGTTTTGGGTTATTAATCCAATTAATATAAAGCTTTTGAAGTAAAGATTGCAAAAAAAACCTTTATATCGTTTTTTTATGAGGGTAAATGTGGATTTGTAATTTTTAATTAAGACTTTTTGTTGTGTTGGTTTTTAGAAATAAAAAGATTTAAATATATGACAAGATATCAAGAGAGTTATTAATGTTACTGGAGGGATTTTTATGTTAAAGATGAAGAAGATAAGCTCAACATATGATATGAAGGTTTTCACCGATGAGGGTGATTATTTTGGGGATATTGAGGAGTCAATTATTTCAACTAATAAGATTTTTGGTTGGAGAGTTAAAGCAACTAAGAATTCGATATTAAATACGGTTATTGGTAATGCAAAGGGAGTTATTGTTCCTCATCAGCTTGTTAAGTCAATAGGAGATATTATGATTATTTCTAAAGCAGCTGTTCCTTCTTATAATCCAAAAGAGGAATAGGTTTTTTTATTTTTTAAGGTTTTGTTTGTTCTTTAAGGGTTTTAGCACCAGTGATCTAGTGGCTATGATTTCGGCTTCCCAAGCCGGCTACCCGGGTTCGAATCCCGGCTGGTGCAAGTTTTCAGGTTTTGTTTGATTTTTTGGTTTTGTACATCAAGTTCTCAGCGCGAATGAGTATTGAATCTAAAGATGTTTCAGCTAACTCTTTTGTTGCTAGTCCAAGTGATATTGATAATTCATAATTTCTAGTGGGATTTTCTAAGTTTGATATATTGCACATTTCAGATACTATTTTTGTTCTTTTTTGAGCGACTTCATAAGGAGTTTTTGTAAGAAGTACTACAAACTCATCACCCCCCCATCTTGAGATTATATCTTGTTCTCTAAAAGATTTTTTTAAAATATTTGCAATTGTTTTTATTAAATCATCGCCTTTTTGGTGACCTAATGTGTCATTGACATGTTTTTAGTTCGTTTAAATCAGCAAAGATATTGATATTGGAAGATTGTTTGGTGCATCCATTTCTCTTAATTTATCTTCAAAATACATTCTATTGTAAAGACCTGTTAGAAAATCATGAGTACTTGCATATGTTAGTTTTTCCTCGATTTTTTTGTAGGGGGTGATGTCTGTCACTGAGACAATATATGTTCCATCTTCTATTTTTTTAACATTGGCTTGGAAAAAATTGTCAAATCCTAAGATTTTAAGATTGTATTCGTATGTAAATTCATTAAGATTGGATGATAACATTGTATTAATTGATTCTTCTAAAGGATTTGATATTGGCGCTGGAAAGATTTCTGATACTTTGCGACCTATAAATGACGATTTAGGCATCAATAATCTTTCTTCAGGACTATAGCAATTTGTGAAGTATACAAAATCGTCTTTTGTTTGTACTAAAAATATTATTTGTGGGATACTTAAGAGGACTTCTTTAAGTTCATTGTTTTCTTTGAGTAAGTGAGCGATTTCACAAAATTGAGATTCCTCTTCTAAGCGGGGATTTGTTTTTTTATGTTCGGAGTTCTCAGGTGTCATTGAAAAGGAGTTAATTGATGAGTATTTAATGATTTCTTTTGTTTTATCAAATGGAAATTTTTTATTATGAGCACTGCAAGTGTATATAATTTAGTTTTTTAGAAATAAATTTTTATTTAGAGTTGATTTTTTGAGATTTTTGTTTAGATCATTGTCAAAATGTGCCTTGTCAAAATGTGCTAGATGAGTGCAATTTTGAATAATGCTTAAAGTATATTCTTGGAAGATGTCAAAAGTAATGTTTTGTTTTTAAAAATTTTTAAAAACAAATATCAAAAGATACAAATAGCTAAATATACATAGGTTATAAAGTGATTGTGAGAAATAAGGTAGACTAAGGTTTATTAATATACTTTTAATTATTTGGTGTTTATGTCTTGTTTTTTGTTTAGTTTGTTCAGATTGTTGAAATAATCAAAAAAAATTGCTAAAGATGCTCAACTCTTGCGAAATTAATTTAAAATGATAAGTAAGTCTGTTAAGAAATGGGAGTTGATGCAGTGAATAGTTTTCTTTCAAAGGAATTTATGTATATTGTCTATTTAATTCTAGTTTTAGTAGTATGGTATTTTTATAAATCTAATGTATTAAAAAGACTTTTAAGGGATTTTTGGCGAAACAAATGGTTTTTTGCGGTAACATTTGTTGTAACGATTGGCGTTGTTTTGATGATGACGCCGTTTACTGCGCTTGTTTATTATGATGAGCCTCAGTATGTTGTGTCTGCTCAAAATCTCATAGAAAAAGGTAATAGTCTTATTTGTGCTAAAAGAAACGAATTTGGATGCCAAGCTTATTATTTGACGCCAACGGGCATTGGAATTTTCCCAATGTATTCCTTTTTTTATTCACAGGATTATAATTTGTTTTCGTTTAAGATTTCGGTTTTTAATATTTTAATGCATTTGTTTGGGAGTGTTATTTTGTTTTCTATTGGTAGAGAGCTTTTTAAGAAAAAGCTGATATCATATATTTGTGCAATTTTTGCTTTGTTTGCACCATTTAGTTTGATTCATTCTTCAAGTCCTACTGCGATTATTTTTGCTAATGTTTTGTTTTTGTTATCAGTTTATGGTTTTGTGTTATATGTTAATGGAAAACAAAGAAATAGGAATGAAAGGGTTTTAGAGGGTTTTTGTGAGTTAGGCACAATACGTTCAGAAGCACTAGAATTAAATGCCTTTAAGGGGGGATTGGCAGAGTCAGATTCTTTGAAGATAGATGCTGTTAAGAGGAGTTCAGCAAAATCAGATTCTTTTGAAGAAGATTTGGAGGGATTTAGAGAAACTAAGGATGCGAGTGAGATTAGTTTTTTTGTGCTGTTTTGTTTGATTTTGTTAAGTACTATTAGGGTTGAGTTTATTGTTCTTTTGTTTTTGTCGATTTTGTATTTTTTGTTTGATTTTTTCAAGGGTTATAGTTTTAAGTATTTTATGAGAAATGGGTTTAAAGTAATATTTAAAAAATATAAGGCTAGGTTTGTTTTGTGTGTGTTTTTGGGATTTGTTTTTTACTCTTTGATTATTTTTTTTAATTGGTATCAGTCATCGTTTTTCACTACCAGAGGAGACATTCCCTTTTTTGATTTGAATGATATTTTTTATTATTTTACCAGTACTCCTCTTGCATTTTTGAATTTATTTTTTGCACTCTCAGTTTTTGTGTTTGTTAGACATTGTAAGGAGACTTTAAGGAATAGAACTGCACAAAATCTTTTTAAGTTGCTTTTGGCGATTTTTATTTTTTATGTTTGCTTTTTTTCTATTAAAAGTACAGGCCAACAGTTTAGATATTTTATTCCGATTACATCTGTTTATATTCTGATTTTGAGTGCAGGCGTTGTTTATTTTTTTGAACTGGTTTTTAAAAGAGTTTTTGAGAGAATATTTGGAAGTAAAGTAAATGTTAAGTGGATTGTGTTTGTTGTTGTTTTGTTGATTTGTGTGAATTTTATTGGGTATGCACGTTTGGAAAAGGTTAATATTATAGATTCAAGGAGATGTGATCGTTTGCTTTTTAATTATGCTTTGAGTGATGAGTTTAAGGAGTTGATTTTAGATATTAGTACAAAGGATACCTATTTTTATTCTACAACGCCTTTTGTGTTTGGTTTGATTAATGTTACAAGTTATACTGGGAACTTTGAGATCGCACTTGATCATCTAGTGCAGGGAGATGATGTGTATTATTTTGGTAATTATTTTAAGACAGAGTTTGATAATGATAAGAAATTCTACCTTAATTATTTGGATAGTTCAGTTCAGATGTGTCCGAATTATGGGCTTGCTTTAGTTAGTATTGTTAAAAGAAAATAGGGGGATGAAGACAGAAAGTAAGAGGATTATGTTGGTTTGGGTATTTATTTCATGAGATTATTTTATCCTTTGGAGATACTTCGTGTTTATTATTTTTAGGTATTATGCATCTATGTTTTTGGCTAAAAGAGCATTTTCTTCAATGAATTTTCTTCTAGCTTCTACTTCTTCACCCATTAGGATGCTAAATATTCTGTCTGCCTCTATTGCATCTTCTATTTTGACTTTTATTATTTTTCGTGTTGCAGGGTTCATTGTTGTTTCCCAAAGTTGTTCTGGATTCATTTCTCCAAGACCTTTGTATCTTTGGATGTTTATGCTCTCCTGACCCATTTCGTTTTGCGCTTTTTTTAATTCTTCTTCAGTGTAAAGATACCTTATATCTGCACCTTTTGAAGCTCTGTAAAGAGGAGGCTGAGCTATGTAGATGTGGCCTGATTCTACTAGCGGTTTTAGGTATCTAAAAAAGAATGTTAATAAAAGTGTTCTTATGTGTGCTCCGTCTACATCTGCATCAGTCATTATTACAATTTTGTCATAACGAAGCTTTGATATGTCAAAGTCAGTTCCAATTGAAGTTCCAAAGGCTGAAACCATGGTTACGATTTCACGATTTGATAGCATTTTTTCAAGCCTTGCTTTTTCTACGTTTAGGATTTTTCCTCTTAACGGAAGTACCGCTTGAATGTGTCTGTCTCTTCCTTGTTTTGCTGAGCCCCCTGCGGAGTCTCCTTCTACTATGAAAATCTCTGTTTGCATTGGGTCTCTTGAGGTGCAATCTGCAAGCTTTCCAGGTAAAGAGCTTCCTTCAAGTATCCCTTTTCTTCTGACAAGCTCTCTTGCTTTTCTTGCTGCGTCTCTTGCCCTTGCTGCAGTAACTGCTTTGTCTATGATTGTATTTATTACGCCTGGATTTTCTTCAAAGAATTGGCTTAGCTTTTCAAATACTGCGCTTTCTACTATGCCTTTTATATCAGAATTTCCAAGCTTTGCTTTAGTCTGTCCTTCAAATTGAGGGTTTGGAATTTTTATTGAGATAACACAACATAGCCCTTCTCTTACGTCATCACTTCCAAGTTTTAGATCAAGTTTTTTGTTTTTATCAATATATGTGTTTATGCTTTTTGTAAGTGCTGCTTTAAAACCTGATAGGTGTGTTCCACCTTCAATGGTGTTTATGTTATTTACAAAGGAAAATATGTTTTCGTTGTAGGAATCAGTGTATTGTAATGCAACTTCTACAATGTTTTCTCCTTCTTCTCTTTTGAAAAATATTACTGGATGAAGAACGGATTTTCCCTGATTTAGATAATCCAAAAAGCTTTTTAGGCCGTTTTCGTATAAGAAGCTGTTTTTCTTTACCGGATTTTCTCTTTCATCAACTATTGTGATGCTTATTTCAGGTGTTAGAAATGCTAGCTCTCTAAGTCTTGAGGATAGTATTTCAAATGAGAATTGTGTTGTTTCAAATATGCTTGGGTCTGGGTAAAAGGTAATCTTTGTTCCAGTTTCGTTTGTTGGGATAGACCGTTCCAAAGTGGTTTTTGCATCTCCTTTTTCGTATTCTTGTTTCCAGAAGTAACCATCTCTTTTTATTTGAAGTGAAAGTTTTTCAGATAGTGCGTTTACAACAGAGACTCCTACTCCGTGAAGCCCTCCTGAAACTTTATAGGATTTTTTATCGAATTTTCCCCCTGCGTGAAGCATGGTTAATGCTACTTGGCATGCTGGGATGTTTAGGTCTTTATGTGTGTCAACAGGAATTCCTCGACCATCATCAGATACTGTTACACTTCCGTCGCTATTTATTGCAACCAAGACGTTTTTGCAATAGCCTGCCATTGCTTCGTCTATTGCATTATCGACAAGCTCATATACAAGATGATGAAGGCCAACTGCAGATGTTGATCCTATATACATTCCAGGTCTTTTTCTTACAGCGCTAAGACCTGTTAAGACAGTTATGCTTTCTGCATTATAAGAAGGCTTTATTTGAGCAATATCTGAAGAAGTAAGAACGATGTTTTGAATTTGATTCTCTTTTGAAGTGTCTGATTTTATTATGCTATTTGCAGTTGATTCTTTTAATGCGTTAGGCTGATTTTGCTCTTCCATTGATATTTCCACCCAAAAAATTTAAGTTTTAGCTTGAAAAGGCTTAATTATGCGTTTGTTCAAAGTGATATTATGTGTTTATTCTAAGTGTCATTATGCACTTGTTCTATGGGATATTACATATTTATTCCAAGTGTCATTATGCGTTGTTCTAAGTGATATTATGTGTTTATTCCAAGTGTCATTATGCGCTTGTTCTAAGGGATATTATGTGTTTATTCCAAGTCTCATTATGCGTTTGTTCAAAGTGATATTATGTGTTTATTCCAAGTGTCATTATGCGCTTGTTCTAAGTGATATTATGTCCGTATTTTAAGCTTCATTATGAATGTTATTATATTCTTGATTATACGATTTATCTCTCTGAAAAAGAAATATTAGGCTTATTTATAAATCTTTGGATTAATTTCTCGTCGATAAAGAATTGATTAAAAGGATTTAAAAAGACTTATTTAGAAAGAAGGTAAAGAAATTAAAGAAATTAGAAAAAGCAAAATAAAATGTAAAAAAATAAATTAAAAAAGCTTAGACGGTCCCCAAAAGTTAGCATCTTTAGGTTTAAAAGTTATTTTCATATCTTTACCACGAATAGTTATAGTTAAACGACCAAATTTATCAGGGATAGTTATATCAGGAGTAGTTATATATGGCGGTTGGCTGGAGCAATAAATTGTTTGCATTTTGCCGGCAAAATCAACAAAAGTGTCAACTACTTTTCTTGCATAATCTGCCGTAATCTGTTTAGGATCTTTTAGTAGGTTAGATAGCTCGTACACATTACCTATGATTACAGTCTCTTTGGTGAATTTATCGCTTTCATTCTCCTTTGCATAACTATCTATTATTTCAACATCATAACTCTTAATTGTTGAGAGTAACTCTTCTATTCTAGATTTTCTTTCAGTAGATATTTCTCTTGTAAAATCTCCTAAGGATTCAGCTTGAGTTATCGCTTCTAAGTAAAGCTCTTTTACTTCTTTAGGTTGCACTTTGCTCATTAAATTAGCAAGTAATTCTATAGAACACACAGGGAAATAACGAACAATTTTTAAATTATCTATCTCTACTTCTCTAGTTGATTTTACATAAGGGTCAAATCCCTTTCCAAGCACATCACTTACATATTCATTTTGATATAATGGATCAGAGTTTTCACCAGCCTTGGCACGTTCAAATAACCGTTTAAGGAGTGCATCCAGTTGATCCCCATCTGAACCATGACTTTTTCCATCCTGCGAGTTTGTCATATTTAAATCACCTAAACCTATTGTATTTATTTTAAATATATAAACTTAATCACAATATGAAGTGTAAAATGTTGAAAAGTAAGACAGATTTTAGAAGGATTACAAATCAGTCTGTGTAATTCACTGGTTTTTGCTTTTTTATACTTGGTTTTTTACTTTATTTTTAGGCACTAAATCCTTAATCTTGGCCAAAGACCATTATTACAAACGACTCAACCATAATAATACTTTCCTTCATGCTTTTGCTTTACATCAAGCTGTGAGCCTTCTTTATTTGCTCTTGGACGCTTTGAATCTATATCCCTTCTAAATGTTATTTCTAGCTCTTTTAGGAAGCTATTCATTCCCTCTTCCATCTCAATGGGGCCAATACATTCGCCAGATATAGAAGGCTTGCCTTTAAAGACAAACAAAAGGCTTGAAACATTATCAATAAAAAGAAGATCGTGATCAATTATTACTGCAGATTTTTCCTTGATATCAATTAGTGTAGAGATTGTTTTTGCAACAATAAGTCTTTGTTCTACATCAAGATATGCGCTTGGCTCATCTAGTAAGTATATGTCGGCGTCTGCACTTAGCGTTTTTGCAATCATTACCCGCTGAAGCTCTCCTCCTGATAATTCTGAGAGTTTTCTGTCAAGCAAAAGGTCAAGCTCAAAGGGCTTTATTAATTGGCTTGAGAACTGCGAGATTGCATCTTTTAGGAATAGTCTAACAATTTCATCATTTTTAACTTCAATGTATTGTGGCTTATAAGATATTTTTGCCTCTTTTGAGATCTCGCCTAAATCAGGCTTAATCTCTCCTGCAAGTATTCTCATAAGGGTAGTCTTTCCAATTCCGTTCTCTCCTAAAACACCAATCATCCCTTTTTTTGGAATCTGTCCATCTGAGGCATTCATGTTAAAATTGCCAAGTTTTTTTGAAAGGCTTTGCCAAGAGATTATGGACTCTTCTTTTTTGAGCATTAAAGGAGGCCTTGAGTAGAATTTTAATTCGTGGTCTCTAAATCTTATATTTTCTTCTTTTAAAAAGCCTAAAAGATAGACATTGATTCCATCCCTTATGGTTTTTGGAAGGCTTACTACACCATAAACTCCTGGCTCTCCGTAAAGTATGTGAACTATATCTGCCATGTAGTCCAAAACTACAAGGTCGTGTTCTACAACAAGAATTGAGATTTCAGGGTTTAGTTGGCTTCTTAGAAATTTAGCTATTGCAATCCTTTGTTTTATATCCAAAAAGGAAGTGGGCTCATCTAAAATGAATACATTAGCTTTTTTCAAAAAGCATCCTGCAATTGCTATCTTTTGAAGCTCTCCACCAGAAAGCTCATTTATTTTTCTATCAAATATATTTTCTATTTTCAATAGAGATGAAATCTCTGATAGCTTGTTTGTTTCGTCTGCTTTTATGAGAAGGTCTTTTACAGTGCAAGAATACCTTTTTGCTAAAAGGTCCACTTTTTGAAGTTTGTAACTAATTGTTATCTCTTTTCTTTTAAGTTTTTCAAAAAAGAGTTGGGCTTCTGTCCCTTTGAATTTATCTATAAGCTCATCAAAGCTTTGGTTTTCATCGTGATCTTCAGAACCGAAATTAGGTTTTAAAAGCCCAGCAAGAATCTGGATTGCTGTTGTTTTTCCAATTCCATTTCTTCCTATAACACCTACTACTTTTCCAAATACAGGAAGTGGTAGATTATACAAATGAAAGCCATTCATCCCATACCTGTGAATAGGGTCTTTTTGAAGCTCTGAGGGGAGATTAATTATTGAGATTGCTTTAAAGGGACATCTGTTTGAACAAATACCACATCCTGTGCATTGTAATTCATCTATTGAAGCCTTGCTATGATCATCTTTAGATATGCATTCTTCCCCCATTCTGTTAATTGGACAAAGTTTCATGCATAAATCATTACAGCTTAAAGGATTACATTTCTCTTTTTTTATTACAGCTATTCTTTTTTTACTCATATTAAATTAAGAATTATCTTTTATTTAAAAATTAATTGATTAGAAAATGTTTTTGATAGCAAATGTTTAGCAAAAAAGCGGTTTTCAAGCAAGTATTTAGACTTTTTTAGGATTTTACTCAAAGGTTAAAAACATCTATTTTTTTTCCATCACAATAAAGAGTAATATCCCTAAAAACTTGGTCTAGATGAATGGAAGCAAAAACTCTTCCAGAAAACCAGTAATTTGAGCCTAGCGCAATATGTGCAGTTCCTAAAACTTTTTCATCAATGATAGTTGTGCCTATTATTTTTGCACTGGGGTTTAGTCCAATTCCAATTTCTCCAATTTTATTAATTCCAAAGTGCCCCTGTTTGGAGTTTTCTTTTTTTTTAAGACAATCATAGAGATCATGAGCAGCTTTTCCTCCAGAGATTGAAAGAACGCTCCCTTTACTAATCTTTATTTTAATTTGTTCTGATTTTGATTTTATTAGGTTTACACCTGAGACAAATCTTGAGCTTCCATCGATTACTACTATGCCATCAACCTTATCTTTATTTGGAGCAAAAAATACTTCTCCACCTGGAAGGTTACCGCCTAAACCGACTTTCTCATACATCCCATCACTACTTATTGCAAAACTGTTGCTTTTATCTGCGATAATATCAGTTCCTGCTTTGCTTGTAATTCTAACTGTTTCGCTACAGTTTAAAATATCCCTTAATTTATTGTGTTTTAATCGCATCTTAGGATAATCAACATCTAAGGCATTTAAAAGATAGGGAAAATATTTCAAAGAGATGTAGCCCAAACTTGATGTCGTTGTGAACCTATGGCCTTTAGTTGAACAAAACCTCCTAAAAGATTGCCCTATTGTTGAAAGCGTACCAAGCCTATCTGATAAGTTTAACATCACAATGCTTTTATCAGGTAAAAGTTTTAAAGCTGTCTGCAGGTCTTCTGATGGGGGCTTTTTACCTATTCCTACTTCATCAACCATTAAAATTGGACGTATACCAAGCTTTAATGCAGAAAGATAGTAGCCAGCAGTAACCATAGGGGCAATTGTATTTTCTTCAAATCCACTGTCCCCAACAAGCATCAAATGGTCCCCTTTTTTTAAGTCTAAAGCACCCTTCAGAATTCTTTTTAATATAGGAACATAGTCTGAAACCAAATCGAAAAATCCCTTGCGTTTTAAGAATTGTATACTTTGGATTTGGTTCATTTTAGACTCTTTTTAAAAAACTTATTTTTAAAATTAACGATTTTGTAAAATTAAAAGCCCAAAAGTAAAAAATGTATGTTGAGTAAACCACACTTGTTTGTTTTGAAAAAAAACTAAAATAGAAAAATAGTGTAATGCTTTTAAGAGAACATTATTTTTAGGATCTTATATCTATTAATTACGGCATATTAACTTCAAACATCAACACAGACTTGTGCTATGTATCTTGAGTTTGTTAAAGTGATCTTTAAGTTATGTAAGGTTATTGCTTTTATGTGAACCTTAGATGCTTTTTTATTGATATTTGAGCCAAAGCATTCACAAAAAAGCTTGTATTCATTTTCAAGAATGTTATTTTGAATATTATTTTGACTAGGATAATTTTTCTCTTCAATTTTTAGGGTAAAATCTGAAAAAAACATCTCCTTGGTATCAATTAAAAGAAGTATTTTTGATAAAAAATCATAAAGTAGTATCTCAGGTTTTCCAAACATTTCAAATTTAACACACTTAATCTTAGGCACCATGTTAATATCGCAAGTAATAGATGACAAAGCTAAAGCACACGAAGAAAAAAGCGTATTTAGATCCTTTCCATACCCTTCAAAAGAGATATCAGATTTTATGTTGTCAACTATGCGAAAATTTTGCGGATAGTTATTTTTTATAGAGGGATTTTTCATTTTCAAATCATTTAAGATTAATATAAATTAATGCAAAACCTCGGCATAAATGGCGAAGTTTTTCGTGAATAGTCGAGGTTAATCCTTGCATGAATCCGTCTATTCAAACTTTTGGCTTGAAAAATCAACAACCTCATCCTAAAAGGCATGGTATGTTGGTAATATAAAAGCATGCGCTGTATTAAAGCGAGGTTGTTGATTACAAAAAAGCGTACCGAGTCCTCTTGTTGAAACACGAGGTATGCTTTTCTATTGACCAAAGTATGCAAAATGAGCGAGGATTTCATGAAATCAGTTATTAGGCCCATTGATTTAAAATGTTTTAAATGAATTGGTTTTAAAATGAATTAGTTTTTTAATACAAAGATATAATGGCCTTCTTCAAAAGGCTCTAAACAACGATAATCAACAAGCGTCATATTTTTCTCCAATATGGGCTTAATCTTTGAAAAGACAGCCTTTGGGCTTAAACGTACGTCAATACTCCTTGTTTTAAGCGATAATATTCCAAATCCGCCGTCCTTTAGGATAATTTTACAGTTATCAAAAAAAATATCTATTTGATCTTTTTGAGAGATATCTTGAAATATCACATCACAAATTCCTGTTATTGGAAAATATGATTTAGGATATCTTGCATCGGCTAGTATTGGCAGGATATTTTCTCTTTGAAGGGATAGGAAATAAAGTTTTTTTGCAGGGATATCTGAAAACTCTATTGCGAAAACTATGCCCTCTTCCCCCAATATATCGGAGACATGGCTAACAGTAGTCCCACTAGAAGCTCCAAGGTATAAAACTCTTTTACCCGGCAAAATTCCAATCTGAGAAATTCCATTATGTATTGCTGAACATATTTTAGAGCGTTTTGGGTCCCAGAAACGATAGGCTTCATCATTAATGTTTATAATTTTTTCACCATACACGCTTTTGAAATCAACGCTTTTGGTGTATAATGAAAGCCCTTTTTTATAACTATTAAATCCTGAAGAATCGTAGTAAACTCCTTTGAAGTGTTTATACTGCTCTAAATTAATTGACTTTCTTTGAAAGGATTTTTTAAAACCATTATTTGGGTTATTAGATTGACTAAAAGATTTTTTTGTTCTATTGATTTTTTTGGCATCAATCTTTGATGAACTCTTTATTGCTGAATTCTTTTTTGAAAAGCTATTTTTTGAAGGATTTTTGATTGATAAATCTTTGTTGTGATAATTATTATTACTACCTGCTGTTAAATTAAAACCATTAGAATAAACATTATGATTATTCATTATAGATTTATTATTTGCGATAGGTCTATCACTCGCTTGAAGATTTTTATAAGAATGAGATTTTTTGTTTGCATTAATATTTTTAGGGTTAAGACTTTTACTAGGGCTAAGGCTTTTAGTAGTGCTAAGACTTTTAGGACCAAATCTTTTTTGGTTGTTTTTATTAAATTCTTTTCCATATACTTTTCTTTTAGGTTTCATTTAATATCACATTAAATCTTGATTGCTAATAACTTTTTGTTTTTGGATCATGGTTTGAACTAAATTTTTTTTACATTGTTTCTTTATATTATAATGAAAAATTTGATAAAAAATCTTTTTGAGTACTTTCAAAGTGAATATTTTTATTTGAAAGGTTATAGCTTTTCAGCTAATTTTAAAAGCTCTTTTTTTATTTTTTCAGATATTTTATTATCTTTAATATTGTTATTTGTTATATCAATCTCAGAATTTGTTTTGCAAGGTTTTGTTTTTGGTATTTGTTTTTTGGATGAAAATTGGTTTTGTGAATTTGTTTTTTGCTCAGCAATATTTTGTTTATTGCTATATTTATCCAAAGATTCATTATTTAAATTTTTAGGGAGATTACTATTTTTATTATGTTCATTACTGATAATGCTATTACTATTATCACTATTTCTATCAGAACATTTATTCACAAAACCATTGTTAGATTGAAGAGTATCAACATCTAGATATTCGCTAAAAAAGTCAACTTTAGCACAAATAGATATTTTATTTGCAAGTATTCTAGCAGCTTTTCCTTGATTTTTTCTTTTAGCTCTTAAAACAAAGGAATGGTTGTAAATATATCCGTGCTTTGGGTTTCGTCCACCTGATTTTAAGAATCTAAAAAAAGCATTTTCTGCCCCGAGTAGTTGAATTGTTGATGCAGGCATTTTCGCAAGTCTTTTTAAAGATCCGGCTTTTGATATTAATTTGGATGCTATAATCTCGCCTAACAAGTTATAGAGATTTGGAGATATTATTAATAGTTTTGATCTTAAGAAATTTAACATCTCTTCTTTTAGTTTAAACAGATAACTTAAAGACTTTGAATAAGATATTATGATTTTATATGATGCGTCATCAAAAGGTTTTGCAAGGGGTTCCTTTTGAATCCAAGTGGTTATTTCTTCAAAGGATGTGCATTCTAATTCGGAAACAAAAAGGGCTGGATCCTTTTGAGAAGATATTTTTTGGGGAATGAATTCAAATAGGGCCTCTTGGGCTCTTTTAGAAATCTTATTTATCGAGTCATCTAGTTCTTCAATGCTTTTAACACTTGAAGATATTAGATTAAAATCTGGTGAATTAAGAGAAGCGTTGTTTTCAAAGATATTGAGAATCAATTCTTTAGATTTGGCAGATTCTTTTTTGTTTAAACTTAATTCATCTATTGTTGATTGTGCTTTTTGAAGAAGGTTTTTATCCTCAGAAATTTTTGCTTTTAAGATATTATCGTTATCTGGTGTCGTTAATTCTTTACATCCTAAGATCATTGAATTTTTATACTTTTTTAGCAGGGATCTTTCTTTATCCAGTATGGATTTGTTCATCAATTCTTTTAGATCATCTAAGGTTATAGGTATTCTTTCAATTATTTCAAAGTTGTTGTCAAAAACTATTACACCTAAGATACAGGAGTAAATATAATTAGTTACTTCAATTGTTTTTGCCATTGAATAATTTACCTTTGTTATTTTTTAAGTTTTTATATGTAAGCTTATTTATTTGGTGTGCTTGTTTAATATGTATTTATATGATGCATGCGCACAGTAGGTGATTGGACAAGATATGTTTAGGGAAAATGTGTATACGATATATATTTATGTGATGCATGCGCACAGTAGGTGATTGAGCAATGCATGATTAGGGGATATGTGAACTTGAGGGGTAATTTGTATTTTGGCTTTTTTTGTTATTTATAAATTGTTCTAAGAAGTTACACACTCTATTTTAATAATTTACACGCTTTGTTCTAATGACTTATGTGCTAGATTATAGGAATTTATATACAATAGATTTACAATAGATTTTAGGACTGTGCAGTTTAAATGGGCATTATTGGGTTAGTTTAAGGAAAAATTTTCAAAAAATAGTTAAATCAGTTATATTAGTGTCATAGATATCGTTATCGTTTTGGTTATTGTTTTTTTTTAAGTATTTTTGCTAATTATGATGAGTTATTGTAATAATTACGTTGTTTTTTGCAATTGTTACTGTTATTATTGTTATTATTATTTGGTTGTTTGTTGTATTATTTCATTTAATCACAATAAATGCTATTATTAAAATTATGAGGGTTTTAAAAAAGATCAAAATGGATTGTGAGAAAATAATTTCAGGAGAAATAATTACTGCTGATTTTGATATTGTTTCAAATGAGTTGGCAATCCACCTTTTTGTTAAGGGGGTTGATTCTAAGAAGTACTTGTTAAAAGATTATAATTTCAAGCCTTATTTTTTGCTTTTAGGAGAAAATATTGAGGTTTTAAAGAAGAAAATAGAAGGGTTTGATATTAGGATTAATTATAGTCAAGATGATAAGAATGACAATGACAAGAATAAATCTGAAAAAGTGGGATTGAAAAATGAAGAAATTGGTTATGTAACAGGTATTGATATTGTTGAAAAAAGAGTAGGCCTTAATGATAAGAAGCTTTTGAAGATATATGTAAATTCTCCAAATAGCTTGATTAGAATTAAGGATGAGATATTAAAAAAACTAAGTATTGATAGAGTAAATGAGAAAGGAAAGGATAATATTTTTGTGTTTGAACATGATATTCCTTTTGAAAAAAGATACATTTTAGATAATGGTCTTACTCCTTTTACCCAGTATGATTTTGTGTGTAAAATACGACAAAAAGAAACAAATGATAAAGATAATGAAGATAGTGGGTTAAGTGATGAGTTATTGATTAATAGCACAATAAAGGTAAATAAGGGGTTTAATGGTGAGTTGAAGGATAATATAAATTCTACTAAAAAAAAAATAAGTGTAACTGGAGATTTCAATGATGAAAAGTATAATCAAAAAGATAATATTGATTGTTTTGAGATTCTAAGAATTATTAAAAAGCCAGATAAACATCAAAAGCAAAAAGATTTAGAGGGTATAAAGAAGAATACTGGCAGTAGTGATTATAGTAATAGTATTGTTGGTAGTGAGCATAATAACGATAACAATACTAATAAGCAAAGCAATTTGGGATATTCTTTGATTGCTTTTGATATTGAAACTTATGTTTCAAGGATTGATGAGATTAATCCAAAAAAGGACCCTATTCTTATGATAACTTTAGTTGGGGAACTTAATGGAAAAGAGGTTAATAAAGCATTAGTTTCTAAAATAATTGAACTTGATAAGATAAAAAAAAGCATTAAAGAGATCGAGATTGATAAAAGAGATATTGAGTTTTTTGAAGATGAGAAATCAATGATTGAGAGGTTTTTTTTGATTGTAAAAGAGATGTCGCCTGATTTTTTAGTTGGTTACAATTCAGATAGTTTTGATCTAAGGTTTATTTCTGAAAGGACTAAGATGTTGAAAATAAAAATGGACTTTGGTTATTTAGGTGAAAAGTTTAAGGAGAGTCAAGGTAATGATTTTTTCTTTAAAATTCCAGGGATTGTTAATTTTGATTTGTATAAATATCTGAAAAGGGCAGGAGGGAGAAGTTTAAATGTTGAAAGTTATTCTTTGAATGATGTTTCTAAATATCTTTTAGGGGAACAAAAGATTGATTTAGACCCGCTTGAATTAACGAAATATTGGGATGATAAGAATCAAGTAAAGATTTTAGAATTTGTAGGTTATTGCCAGAGGGATAGTTTTCTTACTTTTAAGATTGCAAAGAATATGTTGCCATCATTAATTGAACAATCAAAGATATTAAGTCTTTTGCCTGAAGACACTTCAAGACTTAGTTTTTCTCAGCTTGTTGAATGGTTTTTAATTAGAAAGTCTTGTGATTGGAATTATCTTATACCAAATAGGCCTGATAATAAGGAAATGATAACAAGAAGAAGTAAAAGGTTTGAGGGTGCTTTTGTTTTTCAGCCAAAGCCTGATTTGTATCAAAAGATTGCAGTTTTTGATTTTAGAAGCTTGTATCCTACGATAATAATTAGTCATAATATTTCCCCAGAGACTTACAATTCTTTAAATCCTAAGGATAAGTGTATTAAGGTTCCTGATAGCAAAGATTTTTTTAATAATGATAAGAAAGGATTTTTATCAACTGCACTTGATGAGATTATTAGTAAAAGAATTTTTATTAAAGAACAGATTAAAAAGATTAAAGATAAAGAATCTTTTGAGTTTAAGTTACTTTATGCCCGAGAACAAACTCTTAAAACAATTGCTAATTCAGCGTATGGATATTTGGGATATGAGAGAGCAAGGTGGTATTGTTTTGGATGTGCAAAAGCTGTTACGGCCTTTGGAAGACACTATATTCATAATGTTATTGATTCTGCAAATGAAAGTGGGTTTATGGTTCTTTATTCAGATACTGATTCTGTTTTTATACAGCTTAATGAAAAAAGTATTGATGAGGCTAAAGATTTTGTTAACGAGATTAATAAAAAACTTCCGGCAGGAATGGAACTTGAGTATGAAGGGTTTTATAAGAGCGCAATATTTGTATTTTCAAAGGGCGGGAATGAGGGTGCTAAAAAAAGATATGCACTTATGGATGAACATGGGAATATAACGATTAAAGGTTTTGAGACTATTAGAAGAAATTGGTCTAATCTAGGAAAGAAACTTCAACGTGAGGTTTTAAGGATTATTCTTGACAAAAATGATGTTAAGAACGCTATTGGTTTTGTTATGCAGACTATTAAGGATGTAAGAGAAAGAAATGTAGAATTAAGTGATTTTATGATTACTACAAAATTAACTAAAAAGATTTCAAATTATTCTTCAATGGGACCACATGTTGCAGCTGCAATTAAAATGAGAGAAAAAGGATTGAGTGTGGAACCTGGAACTCTGATTAGATACATTATCGCAAAGCCTAAGAATGCTAAAAATAAACAGAGAATAAGTGATAATGTGATGCTTTTTGAGGATGCTTGTATTGATGATTATGATGAGGAGTATTATATTGAAAAACAATTGATTCCTGCAGTTGAAAGCATTTTTAAGACTTTGGGAAAGGATATTGATGAAAAGAAGGGTAAACAGACTAATCTTTCAAGTTTTTGATTGGGAAAAGATATCTAACTGTGATTTATGCTTGAAAATTATTAATTTGTATCTATTTATTTTTTTTTATAAGTTTGTTTTGAAAAATAGATAGTTATAAAAATAGAAACAGTATAAGAAAATATAATTGACCTCTGTATGTAAGCCTTTGCAATCTTTTAGCATTAAGATGTTAAATGGATTTGAAAGTGATTTTTAAGAGGGCAGGAATAAATAGCATATTTGAATGGAATAAAAAGGTGGTGATTTGATGAGCAGACCAGCCGATTTTAATAAGGAGCTTGAAAAGTATATTGATAGGAGAAAGATTAATGATATGCCTTTAAAAAAAGGAAAAAATAGATGGGAAGAGCCCGATATTGATGAAGAGACAAAAAGAGCTATTGAAGATTATTCAACAGAAGAGAAAGTAAAGGTAATTGAGGGAGAAGATAGTTCTGTTTGGGCTAAGATTGTAGGATTTTTTTCTTCTGTTTTTGGGTCTAAAAATGAATATGAAGAGGATGTTTTAGATGAACAGAGTCCTTGTGAGGATTACGATGAAAGTGACAAAGAGGTTGAGGGAATTATTCAACAAGATGAAGAGATTGAAGAACAATATAGGCCTAAAAAAGGTTTTTTTGCAAGAATTTTTGGAAGGACTAAATGGCAAGAGAGTGAACTTGAGCAAGATATTGAACAACTTAGAAGAGATTGCGATGAATATCTAGAGGATATTGATATGCTCTCAAGTGAACTTAAAAGGACTTTTAAGGTGACAAATTCTATTATTACATCGCTTTCTGATAGATATATTGAGAAGATAAAGAAGAGTGAAGAGTTTAAGGAGTATAAGCAAATCATCTCAAGGTTTAATGCTTATAAGAGAAATAAGAATAAAAAAGAGCAAGAGGAGTAAAATAAATATTAGGGTTTTTTGTTTTTTTTAGTTTATTTTATTCTAGGAGAGGGTTTAGTTTTTTAAAGGATGAAACTAGGCCGAAAAGCTCTTTTTTTGAAGGGTTTAGGGATTTAAACATTATTGATTTCTTGATTATAGAGTTAATATTGGAGTTAAACTTTTCAGTGATTTTCTTGCTGATGTTTATTCTTTCAATTTGCGAATAGATTAATAATTCTTCGTATGGGACATCACAAAATAGAAATATTTGTTTTTGCTTTGTTTGTTTTTTACCGAAGGGGCGTAAATCCTTTGTTTTTGAAGAAAGTTGTGAACAGAGTTGTATTTTTGATTCTTTAAAGATTCCGGTTGTTATTTTGTGTGTTATTTCTTCAAGGGAGTCAACTATACAGATTATTTGCTTTTTAGGATTTTTCATTAAATCAGTGCTAGGTTGTTTTTTTGAAGAAGTACTTTTGAATGATATATTGTCAAGAGATCTATTTTTAATTGAAATGAAGCGCTTGTCAAATATTTTTGATAGGATATAAAATGCTATTTTTTTGTTTAAGGTTTCTCCTTTTAAGTAAAGGATATCTTCTTTATCTAAGGGCCCAAATGTTTTTATGTTTTTTTTTACCCTTGATTCTATTAGTCTTTTAAAACAATTATCGCAAAGGGCTAGTTTGGAATATTCAAATGTTTTTAGAGAGTTATTTTTATTCTGACAATGTGAGCATTTATTCATTTGTTTGCCCTAATCTCTTCTGATATTTAAAGTTTTAGAGGAGGGCCTATGTGATGTAACTACTTAACAATACTAAAAAACAGAAATATTTATATATATGTGATTGTTTACTACGTTAAAGGAGCGATATTTAGGAGGGTTATGTGGTTTATACGTTCGCTTTATAACGATTTTTCATGTTCAGTTCTATATAGCAGACCACCTCTTCCTTGGGAGGGTTTAAAGCCTCCCAAGGGCTTTTTTTAATGTATTTTGATAACTTTAACTTGATTTCATGACTCAGTTATTCGCATACTTAGATTTTGTTTCAAGCTGAAAGTTTGAATGGGTGGATTCATGCAAGGATTAACCTCAACTATTCGCGAGATGCCTTGGAATTTATACTGGGGTTTTTCATTTTAAATTTCTGAGATTTTATTTTTATAATGCAGATTGTTTTTATATCTTTTAATTGTTATATTTGACGTATAAATTCAATAGTATTTTAATTAGTTTTTAGTGTTTAAGGTTTAAAGGCTATAAAGGTTTAAAGGCCATTAGCGAGGGGGTTATTTTTGTTATTTAAGAGCAAGATTTTAGTGGAGAAATATAGATTGGAGAAGTTTAGATTTAATTGATTGAGAATATTTTTAAGGATTATTTTTGGTGTTTTTTGTTTTTTTAAACTCTTAGAACTCTTAGTAATGTTAGTTTAAGATACGAGTATTTTAGGACAAATATTAAACAATCATCAATAAATACAAAAGTTTTAAATATTAAAGAAGACAACGAATAATAAGGTTAATTGTAAAGGTGAGATCAATATGACTGATGATGAGAAAAAATTTTCAAGAAAGATCATAGGAAAAACTGTGATTAGTAAGTCTGCAAGGAAGTTTGGCGAGGTTGGGGATTTGGTTTTTGAGACTAAGTCTGGGGAGCTTATACATCTGCAGTTGATAAATCCTACAACCTATGCAGAGAAACTTGATTTGGAGAAGGATAAGAGCGGAAGCATTCTGGTTCCTTTTAGTGCAGTTATTGCAATTGGAGATATGGTTGTTGTTTCTGAAGAAGATATTATGTAGTTTTATTTTTCTTTTTTATACTTGTTTTAGGGTTGATGTGTTATGATAAGTGAGATAGTTGGGGAAAGCCAGATTTGGACTGAGAAGTACAGGCCTAAGGATTTTTCTCAGATAAGGGGACAAGATGACGTTGTTAGTAAGGTAAAGGCTTTTGTTGAGAAAAAAAATATGCCTCACCTTATGTTTTCAGGTCCTGCAGGGGTTGGCAAGACTACACTTTCTATTGTCATTGCAAGAAAACTTTTTGGCGAAAGCTGGAAGGAAAATCTTTTGGAATTGAATGCATCTGATGAGAGAGGAATTGATGTTATAAGGGATAAGGTTAAGAATTTTGCAAGAACTAAAGCGATTGGGAATGTCCCTTTTAAGATAATCTATCTTGATGAAAGTGATGCTTTGACTACTGAAGCACAACAGGCATTAAGAAGAATTATGGAGAATTATACAAAGACCTGTAGATTTATTTTGTCGTGCAATTATTCAAGTAAGATTATTGATCCTATCCAGTCAAGATGCGCTTTGTTTAGGTTTAAGCCACTTTCAAAGGAACATATTTTTGATATTATAGGGATTATATCAAAGAATGAAAAGGTTGAAGTAACAAGCGATGGTAAGGAAGCGTTGTATAAGGTTTGTGAAGGGGATTGCAGAAAGCTTGAGAATATTATGCAAGCCTGCAGTGCTGTTTCGGAAAGGATAGATGAAAAGGTAGTATTTTCTATTGGTTCTATGGCAAGACCTGATGAGATTAAAGAGATGCTTTCTAAGGCATTGATGGGAAGATTTGTTGATGCTAAGAATTTACTTATTGATACTATGCTTAAGTATGGTCTTTCAGGGATTGATGTTATTAAGCAGATTCAATCAGAATCTTTGACTCTTCCTGTTGATGACAGGAAAAAACTTGAGATTGTCAGGTTTTGTGGCGAGATTGAGTTTAGACTTGTTGAAGGGTCTGATCCGATTATTCAGCTCGAGGCTTTGATTGCAATGATTTGCTTTTTAGCAGAGAGATGATGATGATGACGATGATGAATATGTTGAGGATGATACCAGTCAACTGAGGGTATAAGTCAGAAAAAGAGTTTAAAATAAGATTAATAATTTCAATGACTATTTCTTTTCAATTTGTAAGGAATTTTTTATGTTTTTAAGAAATTAAAACCAGAACTCAAAAAACAAAAGGAATTGAAAGCTCCAAAAGAATTGAAAGCACTAAAGGAATTAAAAGCCCTAAAAACATCAAAATAACAAAAATAAAAAAGAAATTTAAACAAGACAACAATAATTAGAATAATATTCATAATCATGTGCTACAACAGGGCATTCAATCACATCACCACCTAGGGAGCCTACACAATAATTATAAAAATTCAGAAAAAGATTATCATTAGTTTGACTTGTTATTAATCCCACTTCCCTTGATTCTTCTGGAATAGTTTGATCAATATTCGTTTCGGAATCATCACCGATTGTCTCTTTGACGATTAAAGGAACTGAAGTGCTTGTTGAATAAAGATATTCAATTGTTATTGGAACGTTTTTAACATAGTTCCTTACACTATCCTTATTAAGCGTTAGGGTGCAATCAATTGTTGCTTTCCCGTTGTTTAGTTTTAATTGCCTTGTTCTTCCACCACTGCCACATTTTAAATCATTCCAATAGCCTGAGGTGTCTCCTATCGTTACGTTTATGTAATCAAAAGTGCGCATTAATGCAGGGTTACAGGATATATTGTCTTCGTTATTAGTACCTTTTTCTAGTTTATAGACATTACCGTTTCCTTTGTGTTCTATTACAAAGTGAAGCATTATCTTATTTCTTCCTGCACCTTCTTGTCTGAAAGAGGTAACTTGTATCGGACCACCAGAACTTGCTACATTCTTCTGACCTGAGATTTCACAAGAGGATGCTCTGCCACCTACATTGATAACGCTGTTTCCTACGCAAAGGTCTGCTGATGCATAGGTGACGTATTTATAACATAAATCAGCAACAAGGTTTGTAGTTAAAACTCCTTTCACTTTACCGTTATATTCCAGCTCCCTATTTCCTACTTCATATAATTCAGTAGAACCTTGTAACACATTCCCTTCAAGGTCTATTCTTTTACCGTAATAAGAACCTATCTCGTCAAATTCTGTATCTTCAATCCCAAAATCCTCAGGGTAGATTCCACTAATCTTTAGTTTTGCTTCTTTATCTTTTACTTCATACTCGCCATCGTTTCGGATTTGAAGAATCATGGGTAAACTTGATTGTCTTGAATCAAGAAGGATGTTTGAGCCATAGCTTGGTTGTATCCAAGAGATAATAAGACCATTTGTCCCTCCTGCAAAAGCAATGTTTTGGGGTTGAGGCGTCTTTTCAGAGCAACCATTAAATCCAAGCAAGAGAAAACAGCAAACGGCAATCATTAGGTATTTATTCTTCATCATTTTCACCTTTTATTTATTCTTCATCCATATGTCTTATTAAAAGTGGTATTGAAACATCATCCTGATAACTATATTCTAAAGTGATCGGAAGATCCTTTATATAATTCCCAAAGTCATTACGGGTTAGTTTAATCTCACATTGAACAAGTGCCTCTCCATTTATTAGTCGAACATTGTTTCTTTTAAGACCTGTTGGAGGGTCTGTTGGTACAATTGCGATATAACTACCTGTTGGAGAGTTTTTGAAGTTTTTGCATGAGAGTACATCCCAAAATAAATCGTCAGGGTCTCCCACATAAACCTTTACTACATCCTTATTTGAAAAGCTAGGATCGCAATTGTCTTGTGCAAAAAAATCTCCTGTGGATTTATGTTCTATTTTAAATGTGATAAGGATTGTATTGTTTCTTAAAACCTCTTGTCTTGCGTTTGTAACCTGTAATGGTGCAGAAGAGCTATAAATACCAATAGGGCCATTTATTGAACAAAGCGAATCTTTCTTTGAAGGATTCACAAGACTTTGGGTTACACAAACATTTGCAGTGGCAAATGTTTTATATGGATAACATATCCTTGCCCTTATTGTTTTTATACTGTCACCAGATACAGATTTCATATATGAAAAATCACCAAACTCTACGTATGTGCTAAATCCTTCTCTTAAAGTTCCATCACTATTTCTTTTTTTACCAATTAATTCCTCATCAATAACGTGTTTTGTAAGATCGTATGTGTATCCCTCATAATCTACATCAGAAAAATGGACACCATCTAGGGTTACTTTTATGGGTTGATTACCATATTCGGTATTTATCGTATATTCACCATCATTTCTGATTGCAAGTATTAATGGAAGAGAGCTTTGTCCTTTGTCAAATAGTATGTTACTATCTTGTGTTGGACTGGTCCATTGGAATAAAAGACCATTTGTTCCACCTACAAAAGGGCTTTGAGTAGTTGTTTTAGTAGTTGTAGAACCGCAACCAACTAGGAACGCAAGCATCAGAATCATTGCAAAACTAAAAGTTTTATTCATTAATACCACCTTGATTTAAACCAAAAACTAATTTTTGACTATTTATAAGCTAATTCTTGTGATTGGTCATTTATAACCTTTTCTATTTTTTTTCTTTAAAGCCATATTTTTTCAGGATTTACCTATTCTTCTTTTTACCTGAGACTCTTTTATTTCATAATCTTTTAAGCAAAGAAATAATTTTCAATTGCTAATACGATTTTAAAAAAATAACCTTTGGTTTTTCAAGCCGAAAGTTCAAAGTACAGATTCATGAAATGAGATACCTCTGCATAAATGCTCTAGGCATCTAGCGAATAGTCAAGAGGTTTTTCCATGAATTTGTCTATTTTTAATTTGACTCCAAAAACCAAAGTATGCGAAATGATGCAGGATTTCATGAAATCAACAACCTTCCCCTAAATGGCGAGGCATGTTGATAATATAAAAACATGCGCTACATTAAAGTGAGGTTGTTGATTAAAAAAAGAGTACGGAGTCCTCGTGTTGAAACACGAGGTATCCTTTTCTATCAATGAAATGAAAAACCTAGGCGTAAATGCCGAGATATCTGGTGAATAGTTGAGGTTAATCCTTGCATGAATTCGTCTATTCTTACTTTGGCTTGAAAAATCAACAACCTTTCCCTAAATGGCGAGGTATGTTGATAATATAAAAGCATGCACTACATTAAAGCAAGGTTGTTGATTACAAAAAAGCGTACCGAGTCCTCGTGTTGAAACACGAGGTATGCTTTTCTATTAATCAAGTATATAATTTATAGAATTATCAAGAAAGTGCTTTTTGCATTATTTTTTTGCTTAAATCTTTTTGATAAGATTTTAGATATATTATTCTTATTTAAAGAATCTAAATGTTAGTGGAACTGAACTGAAATCAGCATATACATAATCTGCTTCAAGATTTAAAAATCTTGAGAACTGACCTGCTTGACCTTGAAAATTACATCTTATTGTAACAATCCCACTTCCTATGTTAGGTTCATTTGGAGAACAATCACCCCACTTGTCATTATCAAAATATGCTTTTATAGATAACTTCCCATAATCAGGTGATAGTGCACTTAGACTAGTACAATTTGTAATGACTGTATCTTGGCTAAATACTGCGCCGTTTCCTGAGTTTCTTAATACAATCTCAAAAGCATAACCTTCACTACTTCTTATTGGTGTGACCGATAGAAATTCTATTGGAGCACCTTGACCACCAGACAAAGAGACTGTTTGAGGGACGCATCCTGTGCCGTAGTTTTGAGCATCTGTGTTTAGACAAACATTTGCCATGGCTTTTGTTTTATACTTATAGCAGTATCTTAGCAAAAAGTTAACATTATAATCAAAATCTACCAAAACATCTTCAAATTCTGTTTTTCCATCAACTACATACTCAATATATGTTCCGTCTGTATTAAAATCGTTTTTTCCATATAGTGTTTCTTTAAGATTATTAAGACCTGTAAGTTGTTCTGTAAGTTGTGTAATAATTTCTTTATCATATCCTGTGATTTCATAATATAAATCGGTTGTTGAGAGGGTATGAGAACCCTGATTTTTTATTTTCAGAAACATCGAGAAATCTAGTGACTCTCCAATGATTGAATAAAGATTTCTTACTGGTTGCAGGGTCACAGTCACTCCTGTTGTTCCAAAATTGCCTTGTGTTTCATTTTGTGTTTGACTGCAAGAAGATGTTGCAATTAGAATGATTAAAAGAGTTGTTAGTAGCGTTGTATTTATTGTTTCATTTTTTTTAAAATCGCTTAATTTTTTTAAGACTTTCATTTTTATCAGATAATTAACCTTTTTTTAGATATGTTTATTTTATTTTTTTCATTTGATTTTGTGGTATTATTTATTAAAGTTGAATTAATACATCGTCTGCATTCTAAAACTATTGCTTTGATGACCTCTTCTGATTATATCAAGTGGTCTCACAAAACTGATGTAATAACCATAATCTAAACTTATTTCAAGTACTGATGAGTATGGTAATGGAAAAGCATCTTTTTTGAATTTTTTTGTGCAAATAATTGTTCCTATTCCTTGGGTATCGAATACAAGGTCTTCATAATTGTTTGAGCCTGAGCCACTGCAAATGAAATCTGAATCTTCTTTTTTTTCTAAACTAGCTTCTTTTGTACCCAGTTTTACATGGCTTATTTTTGCAATATTCATACGTCCATCAATTTTTCCAGTAGTGCAGTAGTTATTATTATCATTTTTAGAATTAGTTGATGGAAGAACTATCCCATTTCCAAGATTTTGGACTATTAGTACATATGTGAGAACAATACCTGATGAGTCAATATGCGTACTTTGACTTATTTGAGTGATTGCTATTGGAGCACCTTGGCCATGGTATTCTTGAGTAGTTCCCCTGCAAGAGACTGGAGCTTTATCAGAGATGTAGGGTATTGTATCAACGCACACAGTTTTTTTAAGTGTGGTTGAGTAGTTGTAGCATAAGGATATCTCAACACTTGCAGTTTTTGATTCAAGCCTTTCTTCAAGTAAGGGATAGAATGTAAATTGATAATAATCTGAATTGATTGCACTATTAAGAGTGGACCCGCCAGAAAGTTCAAATGATTTATTAGTAGAACTTGTAACAATTTCGTCTCCTTGGATCTCTAGATAGGACTCTCTTCCCCTTACTACAAGGTATCCGGTGCTATCATAAAAACCTGTATTTGATATCTTAATTGGTAGGAGAAAGGGCTCTTTATTATAAGCAAATTCTGGGGCCATCCCTTGGTCAACATAAAACTCCATTCCTCCTATCTTTTCTTGAATGTCAGGTATATTTTCATTCCTTTGAAATGAGCAACCTATAAGTGGACTAGTAAGGATAAAAACTCCAAATAAGACGATTAACGCCTTTAGATATCCACCTCTTTTAAAGACCATTTTTAAAAATAACCGAAAGTAATATTTATTTGTTTTGTTATTTTTGGGTAAAATCCACAAAAAGCTTTGGAAAATAATCAAAATTAAGGGTTATTGATTTGGTTATGGAATTATGATAATCTTAAATAATTATGATAATCTTAAATAATGAACTCAAATAGTTAGGATTCGTTGTAAGAATTTATTTTTGGGATTTTTTTAAATATTTCATTTCATGAGATCCTGCATCATTTCGCACACTTTTTGTTTGGGGGCAGAAGTAAGAAGAAACTAATTCATAAAACATTTAATCTTGAATTATCAGCGAGATCTCTTTAAGCATTAAGCATTTATGACAAGGAATTTCATTTTTTTGTATGTTTTTTGTATTGTATATTTTTTGTATATTTGTTTGATTGATTCATTTAATTTTGCAAATTAAATTTAGAATGAGAATTTAAATAAAAAAGATTCAGTACAATTAAATAGAATCATGAGATATATTAAAAGACATATTAAAATTACCTGCAATAAATATTTTAAAAATTAAGGATTATTTATTGTATGGAGTAATTTGTTGAGATTACTTAAGATTAATTTAAAACGAGATTAAAATACATTAAAATAGGGTTTTGAAATGAAGGTTTTGAAATGAAAGATACTAGTTCAAATATATTTGGAGCAAGAATGGCTTTAGTAGCAGGAAAATTCTACGAATTAGAAGAAACAAAACTCAAATTAGAATTAGATAAACTGTTTAACGATAGTAATAAAGGTATTGGTTTACCAGATAAAGGTAATTTGCAAAAGAAGGTTTTTGGGATTATTGTTCCACACGCTGGATTGTTTTTTAGTGGTAAATGCCAAGCAGTTGGGTATTCTAATTTTTTGGATATCAGAAAAAATACCACTTTCATTGTAATAGGACCTAATCACACAGGGATAGGATGTTCAAGTATCTCCTTAAAGGATTTTGATACACCTTTAGGGCTTGTTAAAAATGATGTTTTGATAACAAAAGAGATTGAATTAGCAGGGATTTGTGTAAATGAGCGTGCGCACAGTTCTGAACATTCAATTGAGATGCAGGCGATATTTTTAAGGTATTTAAGTATTAGAAATGGTGTTGAGTTAAAGATTGTTCCTGTGATTTTAGGAAGTAATGAAGATGGAGTTTTGTTATCAAATAGGATAGATAGATTAAAAGATAAAGAGATTGTAGTTGTTGCAAGTTCTGATTTTATACATTATGGACCTGACTATAATTATACCCCTCAAGGGAGTTATGAAAGAGACATTGTTTCCAAACATGATAGTGAGGCAATTGATAAAATTATAGGGCTTGATCCTAAAGGCTTTATGGATTTAGTGGTGAGAAACAGGTTAACAATTTGTGGTGCTTACCCAATAGTGAGCTTGTTAAATTATTTAAATGGGATAAAACAAAAATTAGAACCAAAACTTTTATGCTATTATCATTCTGCAGATGTATTGCCTTCTAAAAACAGCGTTTCGTATGCTTCAATTGGGTTTTTTGGATGATTATATTTCCACTAGTATTATGATAGTATTATTTTGGATATGATTATGAAAAATTATATCCTGATAACTGCCTAATATTAAAGCAATTAATTCAAAATTTAATCCAAGATTTAAAGATTACACTCATTATTTTAACAAATATACTTTTAGTGGAGGGAATCCATTAAAATATACTGAACAGTAGGTTGCGGTATATGCTCCTGTTGTCATTATGAATAATCTATCTCCTTCTTTAATCTCTTTTGGAAGCTTGTAATTGAATTTTTCATATAAAACATCTGCACTATCACAGGTTGGACCTGCGAGTATAACATCCTTTACACCGCATCCATTTATGAACCCTTTTTCGGTGAATATTGGGTATTTTATTGATTCGTCTATTGTTTCTATTAGACCACCAAATTTTCCAATGTCTAAGAATACCCATTCATATTGGTTCATCACAGATTTTCGTGAAATCATAACTATCTCACTAACTATTACACCTGCATCACCTACAAGTGACCTTCCCGGCTCAATAATTATTTCTGGAAGTTCTTCAGGAAAATCCTCTTTTAAGAATCTGATAATTTCATCAGCGTAAGTTTGAAATGAGTGTGTGGGCATTAGATAATTTGAAGGAAATCCACCGCCCATGTTGATCATTTTTAGGTTAATTCCTGCGGATTTGGCGGAATCAAAGAGATACTTACATTGAGCTATTGCATTATCCCACTGACCAATGTCTCTTTGTTGCGATCCAACATGAAAGGAGATTCCATAAGGGATCAAACCTAATCGTTTAGCTTCTAAAACTAGATAATATATCATATCTGGATGAGCACCAAATTTTCTTGATAAGGGCCAGTCTGCGCCACTACCTTCGCACATTATCCTGAAAAATACCTTTGACTCAGGAGCTTTTCTTGCAATCTTATTTAGGTCTGAAATCGAATCAGATGCAAAAAGTCTTATTCCTTTATTGAATGCATATTCGATATCTTTTTCTTTTTTTATGGTGTTGCCATAGCTAATTTTATCAGGAGAAACCCCTAATTTTAATAGTTGGTCTAATTCATATATTGTTGCGATGTCAAAGTTTGAGCCTTTTGATGAAAGCATTTTTAGCAATTCATCATTAGGATTGGCTTTTATTGCATAATATATTTTTGCAAAGGGAAGTAACGATTTTAATTGATTGAAATTCTCCTCCACTCTTTTTAAGTTCAAAACTAAAAAAGGGGTTTGAAACCCTTTTGAAAACTCTTTGATTTTTTCAAATTCTTCTTTTGTAATATAATCATAAACGTTTCTTTCTTCACTCATTTTAATTCTCTTCCTCTTTTGTTTTTCATTATTATTTCTTATTTGCAAAAGGTTTGCAAGATTTTATTTATTGAGCCTACGTTGCAAAATTCAAGCGAGTTGAATAGTTGTGTTTATAAAACTTTAGAATTTAGTAGTGTGCTAGATAAACTGATAGATTGAAATTGGGTTTTTTAAAGAAAACAAAAGGTGCAATGCAAAGAAACTTCTACAACGGTCAATAAGATGTACAGAAAAGAAATAATACTTTTTGTTTTAGCTTTATTGTTGTACAATTGTTTTAATGAAGTTATATTTGGTAATGAGAAATGGTAGTAATGAGAAATGCTGGTCATGAGAAATGATAATGAGACATTTTAGATTAAGAAAACCTTTTAGCGAGGAAAATATTTTAGTGAGGAGAAATATTTGATAAAATGAAGTTAAATTTATTTTCTCAAGTATTATGGGAGTACTTAGATTATTTTAAGAATTTATGAGATCTAGAGGATATTAGATTGTATAGGGGTCATGCCAGTGATTCAGGAAATGTTTAGTATTTTGAGTGTGTTTAATTGATTTGAGTGTGTTTAATTGATGATAAGAGCTCATAAGATGGTGATTTTGTGGGTTGTATTAAGCAATCTTAAGAATTTATGAGATCTAGAGGATATTAGATTGTATAAGGGTAATCTCAATAATTTATGAAATGTTGAGTATGCTTATTAGGTTTTTGTCTGATAAAAATCCTTCGCGTTTAAGGTCATCGATTATATAGTGAACATCTATATTTTTAAATTCAAATTTTGTTTCAAGGTCATCTATGAACTTTTCTGCCTCAGTCACACTTTTAAAAACTCCTTCTGCAAAGAAGTCGTAGCCATTGTTTATTTTGTATAAGTTGTTTACATTTTGGTGCTTTTTGAGATAAGTTAAAAGCTCTTCTTTTGATTCTTTAATTGTTTTCATTGCAACAGTAACCCTTATTTCATAGCCTAAAAATGAGAAATCCAAGAGAATTGTGCTTTTTTTGATTATATTGTTTTTTTCAAAATGCCTAAGTCTGTCATAAAGAGTTGATACAGGGATTGCTGTATCTCTACTCATTGTTGTTAATGGTTCACGAGAGTTTTTCCTTAGCTGGCATAACAGCATTATATCCTTTTTTGGTAGTTTCATGGGCTCTTCACAATATATGATTAATCACAGCAATTGTTATAAATTTATTCTATATACCCTCTATATAAACCGTATATGTATATAGTTTATGAAGAAAGTATATATATCATATATTGTGATTGGGATGAAGAGAAGTATTATGCTTTTGGGTGGAAAAACACTCGTCATCTCTCTCCCAGCAAGATGGGCTAAGGATAATAATCTAAGAAAAGGTCAAGAAGTAGATATCCACAATAATGATGGGCTTTTGTATATATCACCTAATACGCTCAGGGATTTTTCTAGTTTGGATATTGATATACGAGACAAAAAGAATAAATCCTTGATTCTTAAGATGATCTTTTCTGCATATATCAGAGGTTATGATGAGATAAATGTGAGATTTAAAAACAAGGAACAGTTAGATCTTATTTATTCTATGGCTTATACTCTGATAGGGTTTGCGACTATGAGGCAGGATAAGAATGTGATTACACTAAAAGATTTATCCGAGATAAATTTAGATGAATTTGATAATGTTTATCCAAAGATTTATTTAATGCTTAAAGAGGTTATTAAAGAGGGTATTGATGCATTAGAATTAGGAGATTTTGAGAAGTTAGGTAATTTTTCTCAGAGAGATTTTACTATTAATCAGTATGTTAATTTTTGTCTTAGATCAATTTTAAAATCAAATGTTATGGGTTCAAATAAAAGAATTTTTTATTATAGTAAGCTTACAAATCTTGAGCAGTTAGGAGATGCGTTTATTAATTTTTTTGAGTTCGTAGCTAAAGAGAGAATTTTTCTTGATAAAAATGAAAAACAGTGCTTTAAAAAGATAAGGGATAGGATTAATGAGCTTGGCAAGGTGATTTATAAGCCAAATGTTGATAATATAACCAAGCTTTTTGAAGAAACTAAAGAGATTGTTTATTTTGCTTCAGAAATACAAAATCCAGCGATAAGAATAAATATAATATGGCTTTGTACTTCTTTAAACAACTTGCTTGAATCAGCACTTCCAGGTTGTTTTGAAGCTTGAATAAAATGATAATTGCAATTACTGGAACACCGGGCACTGGAAAGACCAGGGTATCTGAGATTCTTTCAAAAAAGATGAAAGCGAATGTTATTAACGTTAGTGATTTTGTGAAGAAACGAAGGCTTTATGAGCAATATGATAGGAAGCTTAGGACTTATATAGTTGATGAAAAAAAGCTTTCTAGAACGCTTGAGAAGCATATTAAAGAGGTTTTTAAAGATGGCAATGTGATTGTTGATGGTCATCTTTCTCATTATTTGAGAAAAGGTTTTGTTGATGTTTGTATTGTGCTTAGATGCTCTATAACTGAGCTTAATAGAAGGCTTTTAAAAAGAAGGTATGTTAAAGCAAAAATAACAGATAATCTTGAATCAGAGATATTTGATATATGTGAGGAAGAAGCAAGAGAATCTCAAAAGCTTGTAATTACAATAGATACTTCAAATAAAAGTGCTAGTGTTACCGCAAATGAGGCATATGAAATTATTAAGGGATTGAAATGGATTTAAGAGCGCTTTCTTGGATTGAGATTAGACTTTTAGTTAAAGAGATTGGATCAAATATTTTAGGATCAAAGATTCAAAAGATTTCGGTTTTAAGGGAGGAAAATTATGTTGAGGCTTTAATTAAACTTCATAAGCCAAATCTTTTGGAGAAAAATCTGTTTTTTTTGGTGCCATATTGCTTTTTTCTTACTTCAAAGACCAAGGTTCTTCCTGTTATGCCGCATAATTTTACTATGTTTTTGAGAAATAATCTATCAGGCGGAGTTATTGAGTCTTTTGAGCAGGTTGGTTCGGAAAGGATTATTCGTATAAAGATAAGATATCATGATGAGATAAAAAAGCTTTATTTTGAGCTTTTTGCTCCTGGGAATGTTGTCCTTTGTGATGAAAATGATATGATTTTAGGGGCATATACTAAAAAAGATTTTAAGGAAAGAAGCATTAAGAACAAAGAACAGTATGTGATTCCTTTAGATAATGATATTTCTAATATTTCTTTTGAGGATTTTTTAAAGTTTTTTGAAGAAGAGTTAGAGATTGTGAAGATACTTGCGATTAAACTCAGGATTGGCGGACAGATTAGCGAGGAGATTCTTTATAGGTTAAATATAGATAAGAATACTTTGGGAAAAAAGGTTTCTATGGACAATATTAAATTGATATTTAAAGAATTTAAAAAGTTATTTGAAGAGGAGGAAAAGGCTTATTTCTACAAGCAACAAAAGCTTATTTCTCCGATAAAGCTTTTTATATATGGTGAAGAGTATGAGATTCTTCCTTCTTTTAATAGTGAGCTCTCAAATTTACTTAGTGTTCCTAAGATAAATAAAGATTATGCTAACCAACTAAAAAAGATTAATTCTGTTTTAGAGAAGCAAAAGGTTGCAGTATCAGAGATTGAGAAAGGGATTGATGATAATAACAATGCGGGAAATGCTATTTATGAGAAGTATTCTTCTATTGAAAAGTTGGTTTTTGAAATTAAGGAACTTTTGAAAAAATATAGTTTTTTAGAGGTTAAAGAGAAGATTGAAAATAGTAAATTTTCAGAGGTTATTGTTTTTAAGAATAAGAATAAGATACAGATTAATTTGGACAAATTATAATGTATTTCTTTAAAAAAATCTTTAGAAAGATTTAAAAAACATAGTGCCTAAAAAATATCTATGTTTGTAAGAACTAAGCGTTTCAAAGGCAAAGAATATGCCTATCTTGTGGAGAACAAATGGACTAAGAGAGGAACAAGGCAAAAGGCTATTAAGTACCTTGGAAAGGTTATAACTCCAAGTATTAGAGAAATATTTGATGACGAGAACGTTCCTTATTGTGATTTGGAAGAGGTAAAAAGAACAAAGAGCTATAAAGAGGCTTTGAAAAAGATTCTTTATTTTGAGGTTCAACGATTAATTTTTAATGACGATGAGAACATTTCTATAAATGTAAAGAAGCAAGAGGTTTTGTGTGATGACAAAAGATGTGTTCTTAAATTAAAGGAGGGGTTTTTCTGTGGATACACTTTAAAAAGGCTTTTTAATTTGCACTATTTTGGTCAAGACAAACTTGAATTTGGATATAAACTTGCCGAAGGGTTTCTTATTTGTGGAATAAGTCTTGATAAGGAACTTTTTGTAGAAATCTGTAATAAGGCTTTTAGCGAATATGAAAATAAGCCAGTAGTAAAAAAATCTAGTGGTTAAGTGCTAGTATAATTAAAGAAAGGCGAACGGCTTTCTGGCATTCCCGTTCATGAGAACAGTACTCACCAAAACGCAAAGATCAGCTTGACTGCCGAGTTCGAAATGGGTTCGGGTATTACCTGACCGCTATGGCCGTTCTATACAGGGGGAATTGTTTCCCGTTTAAAAATGTTGCGTTTGCTTTTTTATGTGTTATCTCAAAAGTTTTTTCCTACAACCGCCAAATTAAGGTTATGAATTTCACGAATTGAACTCATAAAATTAGGGTTTTTGAGAACATCGAGGATTTTTTAGAAAAGATTTAAATATATAAAATATATTTTAAAGAATATGAAAATTTTGAGAGGTATGATTCTATGAAAAAAATAGCAATTATTTCAATGATTATTTTGCTTGGTTTTTTAATTGGATGTAGTGAAAAATCAAGAACAGATGATGTTAATAATTTAAAAGAAGGAATTGGGCAGACTAATAATCCTTTGGAACCCTTAGAAAATCAACAGATTCCAAAAGATATTATGGATAAGGAAATCGAAGAAGTAAATGAAGTAGATGAGATAGTTGAGGATGTTAATCAAGAAATAATTTGGGATGATGGTACTGATGATTGTTCTCTTTTAACTGTTGAAGACATTAAACTAGTTTGTGGAGTTGATACTGTTGATGATTCCCAAGATAGTAATTTGAACCAAGGACAAGTGTGTATTAAATTATTTAAAACAGACGATCCATTAAGATCAATGAAAATATTTTATACTGGAGATAATTCTCGAGGAGGATTAACTCCAGAAGTTATTGCTAAGGCAAGTTGTGATGGAATGAAAGCAGAAATGATTACTGAAAAATCGTGTTATGCTGATAGTGCAGGGAAATCAGTATTTATTTATGGAGCGACTAGAACAATTGTACTTGCTAATGCAATGCCAATGGAGGAGTATTTCATTTGTTCAAAGGAACAATTAAAACAACTTGGAAAGCTTGTTAGTGATAGATTAGATTAATTTTTTATTTGATTTCGTGAAATCCTCGCTCATTTTGCATACTTTGGTTAATAGAAAAGCATATCTCGTGTTTCAACACGAGGACTCGGTAAGCTTTTTTGTAATCAACAACCTCGCTGAATGTAGCGCATGCTTTTACATTATCAACATGCATCGCCTGTTAGGGTGAGGTTGTTGATTTTTCAAATCGAAAGTTTGAATAGACGGATTCACTAAACGTTTAATCTAGACTATCTGAGAGATACCTTTGGCATTTATGCTTAGGTTTTTCACTTTATTTTTTTTTAGAATTCTATTTTAAATGTGAAAAAAATTTTTGATGTTTCTTGAAAGGGGTATTTTTAAAATTATTTTGAATGCAGATTATTTTATATTTATAATTACTTTAAGTTATTGGCAACAAAAACAGTTATTGAAAGCAAAATGCTTATAAACTGATAATTTTTTACTAGTAAATGGTGTAATATGTGAAAAAGCTAACAAAAAGGCCTTTTCAGAGTAAAGAGGTATCAAAACTTCAGGCAATAATTCCTGCAGCAGGTGTTGGAACTAGACTTAGGCCACATACTCATACGTTGCCTAAAGCTTTAATCACGGTTGGAGGAAAACCTATTATTGCGCACATTCTTGATTCTTTAATTAAAGTTGGAGTTGATGATGTAGTAGTTATAATTGGCTATTTAGGTGACAAGATTAAAGATTATATTGAAAAAAGCTACCCTGGATTAAAGTCCACTTTTGTTGAACAAAAGGAAAGAAAGGGATTAGGACATGCAATAGGAATGGCAAAGCAATATATTTTTAGTCCTGTCATTATTATATATGGAGATACTCTTTTTGAAGGAGATATCTCACAAGGATTGATGTGTGGTTGTGATGGGGCTATTGGAACTAAAGTTGTTGATGACCCAAGAAGGTTTGGAGTTGTTGAAAAGAGTGGCGAATACATCACAAAACTTGTAGAAAAACCTGATTATATCAAGCCTAGCGAGGTTATTGTAGGGGTTAATTATATTAAAGATTTTGAGATGATGTTTAAGGCAATTGATTATATTATTGAAAATAACATAACTTTAAAAGGTGAGTATCAACTTACAGACGCTTTTGAGATGATGGTAGAATGGGGAGCTAAGATAAAGACTTTTCCAATAGAGAATTGGTTTGATTGTGGGACTGCTCAAGCTCTTATTGAAACAAATAGACATATTCTAAAAAAACATAGCAACACTTCAACTCCTGTTGTTTTTAAGGGAAATATTTTGATACCCCCTGTTTTTATATCAAAGAGCTCAAAGATTATAAAGTCCATAATAGGGCCATATGTTACTGTTTCTGATGATTGTGAGATTACAAACTCAATAATCAGCGACTCAATTATAAATGAGGGTGCAAAGGTAGAGGACATTGTTATTACTGAGTCAATTTTGGGGAATTATAGTGTAACAAAGGGTAATGTAGAAAAGGTTAATATTGGAGAAAACTCCGAGGTTGAGTTTAAGTGAATATTTTTTAAAAAATAAGAATAAAAGATGAATAAAAGATATTTATTTGATTTATAATCGTATTATAATGGGTTTTATAAAAGGCTTAATTTTTAATATACTTTAAATAGTTTTCTTAGAATGGAATTAACTATTAAAGAGAATAAAATATATGCCCAAATCCAGTTAAGTTTGAATAAAAATAAATCAATTTTCATCTTTTCATTGCTTAGTGTGATGGATTTTAGATTTGATTCTACTATATTTTTAGTTACGGGAGCATATTTCTGATTTGAAGTAATTATTACATCTTTTTCAAATGTTCTCTCTTTGTATTTGAAGCTTATGTTGTATTCGCCAGAATCTGATGCCTTAAATCCATATATAAGCAAACGAGACAGGTTTTCTTCAGGAGTGGATATTAGCTCAAATTCTTTAGGTAAGATGACTTCAAGTTCAGAAGGCATAACTTCTTCATTAAATGTAAGTGTTGCATTAAAGCTAGAATTGGGCTCTAATGGGTAGTAGGCAAAATTTGAAGAGAGAAAACTAAATAAAATAATAATTGGAATGAGTGTGTAGATGTTTAACTTAAACGAGTGTTTAAACATCTTGGAACTTGTAGCCATAAGTTCTTTGTTTAATTCATTTATTTTTTTCACGTCATTTCTGTAAAGCTTCATTTCCTTTTGAAGCTCTTTTTGATGGTCTCTAAGTGATTTCATCTCTTTTTGATCAAGTACAAGCTTGCTTGTAATAATAATTATTAAAGCACCTAAAGTTGCAAAGAAAAGCACAGCTAGAGTGGGATGGAGAGCTAGCGTCCAATTGAACAAAAATCCAAAAGTAGTATCAAAAAAACCCATTTTTATCGTTTAAAATACATTATAAGTAAAAATTATATCACAAATATAAAAATAAGAGTAGTTATAATCTTATCCTTTAATAAACTTCCTAACTGCTGGATTCATCTCATTTAGGTGTTGTTTTGTAATATCTTCATAAAGTTTATAGACTATCATTACAGAAAGTAAGATTCCTGTTCCCCTTGAAAGTGCATTGGTCATATCAGCAAGTGCTGCAAGAAGTCCAACTGAAGCACCTCCCATCACTGTTAAGGGCCAGATGTATCTTGAAAGCATCCTTTCTAGTATCTTTGAGTCCCTTCTAAAGCCAGGGATTTGAAGGCCTGAGCTTAATATTTGATTTGCCTGACTTTTTGGGTCCATTCCTGAGGTCTTTACCCAGAAAAGTGAAAATAATATAGAACCTCCTACCATTAAGACAAGATAGGTTAAAGCAGCTATTAGAAGCATAGTTGTAAATGAATTATTTATTAAAGCACCTACTACATTGGGACCTGAAAAATAAACACTGAATTGATCAAGTGCTTGGTTAGTAAAGCGACCTATAAGTCCTAAAACCATGCTTACGTTTGCAAGCAGTGTTGCAGTTAAAATAACAGGAATATTGCTTGTATAAATAAAGTTAAGTGGCCATCTGATAGCAAATCCTCTGACTCTTCCAGGTGCAAGGGGTATTTCAATTTTTAGAGCCTGTAAAAATACCGATGCGGCAAATACCACTAAAGTAAAGATAATCCTTAAGCTATTTGATAGCACTACGGCAACATCTCCTTTTGATAGGGCCTGAAATATTGCAAGTAAAGCGCCATCATAATACTCTCCACCTGTTATTCTTAGCCAACTGAAAGTCTCGATGAATATAGTTCTGCTCACACCCGCTACAATGAAAAGGCTTATTCCTGAACCAAATCCCCACTTGGAAAGCAAATCATCCATAAGCATTACTAAAAATCCACCAATACAAACCTGCACAAACAATAATATTTTGAGTGAAGTGATTTGACTTGCACTAAGCTCAACTGCGCCTTCAACAAAGTTTGAGATGAATGAGGCACTAGCAGGGTCATAGAACTTTGCAGCCGTAAGCCCACCAAGGAAAACATATATTGCTCCTTCTAAGAATATAAAAATAACAGATAATACCTTTTGAAGCGCCTGAAACTTCTTTCTGCCGTCTTCACTAGTCATATCAATTTTGACAATCTCTGCACCAACTAAAAGTTGCAAAACGATTGAAGATGTTACAATAGGCCCAATTCCAAGGCTTAAAAGGGAACCAAATGTTGCTCCAATCAGGATTGAGAGCATTTTAAACCTTTCAGTTTCTTGGGCAGGAAGCCCAAATAATGGGACTAGTGTTAAAACGAAATAGATTACTAAAATAAGCAAAGTCCACTTAAGCTTTGTATTAAAAGAAACCATCTGCTGAGTGGGTTTTTGAACATCAGGGATGTATTTTGCGAACTTATCAATCATTTTTAAACACAGCACATTTATAGTTTTTAAAGCTTACTATTGAAATACTTTTATTTTTTTAACCAAAATCAAACCGTTCTTTTGACCTGTTCTTTAGTGTTTCTATTTAGCGTTTCTAAATGTTTCACTTGAAATCTTTAATCTAGATCTTCATCTGAAGAATCCTTTTGGCTATCTGAGTTTTTAGCAGAAACTTTAGTCTCTATTGTTTTAACACTGCCTTTTGCGATTTTTATTTTCTCAATTGCTTTTTGAGATGCAGAATCTACGTTTATGTTGATTGCAAAAGAAATATTTCCTTTGCCTAATAGTTTAGTATATTTTGTCTTTGAAAGGTCAAGTGAATAGCTGTTTCCTTCTTTTTTGGCTACACCTTCTGCTAGAAAGGTTGGAAGCATCGATTCAATCTCATTAAGGTTTATTGTGCAATAGTTTACCCTTAAAGAGGGTTTTCTTTTAAATCCATGCTTGCCTTCGAAATTTTTTATGGTCCAAAAGCTAGGTCTTTTTGCATCTGCTCTTTTACCTGAGCCTGCATTACCTCTTCCACCTTTGTTTCCTGCACCTCTTGCTTTTTTCTTGCCACCAGTGCCATGAGTGTGTGAGCCACGCATCCTTGAACTTTTCTTTCTTTTAAGAACTGTCATATTTAATCCCCTTTAATCATTTAATCATTTTTTCTTGTTTTATTTTTTTTTAAATATTAGTCGTTTTTAATTAATTATTTTTTTATAGTTTAATCAGTCTATTTAGACAACTTGTTATTTGATTATTTTGCGATTTGATTATTTTGCGATTTGATTATTTTGATTAAATCATTCGTTTGATAAGTTTTTCAAAGTCCTCTTGTTTCCACTTGCCTAAAGCACCTTGGTTTGTTTTTGGCTTTTTGATTGTTCCTTTAAATCCACCTTTTGGCGGAGATAATCTAAAGGATGCAATTTTACTATCAGTTGATAAATTCTTTCTTTTAGAATTCACTTCTTCTAAAATACTTTTTGATATGTTTGAATAGGCAGTATAATCCTTTAATCTCGAAACGATTCCTTTAAAAGAATCACTTTCAGGAAATATCGCAAGTGTGTGTTTTCTTAAAAGCCTTAAACTTTTAAGACTTAAGCGAACATCTGGAGATAAATCGTGAAGCCCTCTTATTAGTACTACTCCCATAAGATCTCCTTTTTTTTGATCTTTAGTGCTTGATTCTTCTTTTGCCATTTTCAATCATTTCCATTAAATATTTTGCATGTTTGTTTTTTGCATACTCATATTATATGCATATTTAAGTATTAGTATAGTTAATAATTTCTGATGTTTAATTTTTGATGTTTTTTATTTTCATGTTTTTAATCTTAATGTTTTTTAATTGAATGTTAAAATGCTATGTTTTAGCATATTTAAAACGACATCGATATTTCCAAAATGAAATCTTTATATGAAATGTTTTTTTAAAGCTAGGTTTCTAATTTGTGGTTGTTGTGTTTTCTTCTTTTGATTCTTTCAAAGACTCACTTACTTGTTGATTGTTATGTTGTTCTTGCTCTTCTATTTTTATTGAGCCATCTGCAATCCCTAGCGCTTTTCTTTGTATTGGGCTTACTTTCATCCGAGTTAGTTTTTTTAATGCATTTACAGTTGCGTTTACGAATGTAAGTTTGTTTCGGGTTTGACCTTCTACCCTGCACCATACATCTTTTATTCCTGCTTTTTCAAGTATCTTTGCAATCTCTTTTTCTACGATAAGGCCTTTACCTTTAGGTGCAGGCAAAAGCTCAACAATTACAGAAGAACACTTGCCTGTGACTTTATATGGAATTGAATGAGGTTCAGCACAATTACATACCCATGAACCACAACCTCTTCTAATCTTAAATATGTTCATCTTTGATTTTCGAATTGCCTTCTCTCTTGCAGGCACAGTTTCTTTGGCTTTTCCCACGCCTATTCCTACATGTCCATTTCCGTCTCCACAAACAGAGCAGGTGCAAAAGTGAGGTTTATTTCCTTCTTCAGTTTTCTTTTGGGTTTGTCTAAAAACCCTTTTTTGTCCACCACCAAACTTTCCTTTGGCTTGTCCAATCATTAAGAGATCTGCGTTCATATTAGGTAAAAGAGCGTCTACAATCTCTTCTTCTAAAATCGCTTGCCCTTTATCAAGGATATCATCAATAGCCTTTATTTTTCCATCTTTGACTAATCTGCCAAGCTCTGTTTTCGGAACCCAGTTATCTATTTCCTTTGAGATTGAAGGAACTGGAACTATTTCCTCATCTGAATTGCTCACATCTTCAGACTCTGATTCACCTTCGGGTGATAGCTCTTTTTTCTTTAAGATCTTTTTTTCATCTTTTTTAAAACCTTTTTTTACATCTCTTCTTGGGAAAATTGGCTTTTTGCCTTTACTTTTTTCCGATTTTCCTTTTTTTGTGTTTTCTACCATGAATATCAAGCCTTTAATTTTTTTTTGAAATATTATTTATTTTATTAGGTATTTTTTTAGTTTTTAGGTATTTTGTTATTCTTTTTTAAAAAATCTTTAATCGTTTTTTCCTTTTTCACCCAAGGCATTAGACTTAGCTGATTTGGAATCGGTTTTAATAGTGGTTACAACAGATTTTACATCAGATTTTGCAGAGGATTTGGCAGAGGGTTTGGCAGAGGGTTTGGCAGTAGATTTTGTGTTTGAAAGTTTATTGGTTTGTTTTATTTTCTCTAAAACATTATTGAAGAGTTCTGTTATCTTTTCAGTGTCAATTTTTTCTTTTAAGTGATATGAATATCTCTTGTCATAAAGTCCTTTTTGTTTAAGTTGTTTAACATGATTAGTTATATGTTTTCCTGAGATTCTATCCTCTGTTGGAAAAACTGCTGGGTCTACTTCCATTGAAACACTTGAATCAACTACTCCTTTTGCAAAGGCATAATATTTTCCTCCTTTTTTAGGGGTAATCATTCCGGTGTCAAAAATAACTTCAGGTAAATTTTTCTCCAAAAGTAATTTTCCAAAGTAATATCCAAATAAGTATGAAGTAGGGAGATTTGATGATGTAAAGCTCCAACCAAATGCGTTTAGGGACTTTGCATTTGCATCAGCTAAAACCTCGTCACCTTTTAGGTTGAATTTGATTGCCTGAGCCCTTATGTTTCTGGAACCATAACTAATAAGTAACCTAATCTGTCCTGATTTTAAGAGCTTTATCCTTCTATCATAGCTCGTTTTTCCTTCCCTTTTCCTCCTAAAAGGAATCATTCTTGTGCTTTTTTTCATGTTGATCATTCCTTGTGCTTGTCGGCAATGTAGAGTTTTAGGTGTCTTAGGCTTCTGAAAAATCCACCTTTTACAAGGTAGTATAGTTTTTTAAAGGATTCATTTGAGATTTTACCTTTCTCCTTTAGATACTTTAGGAATTCTCTTTGCTTTCTTGTAATGTTTATTCTTTGCTCTCTTTTTGAAAGTCTTGCATTTTTAGTGCCTTTTCTTGAGCCCGGACCTTTTTGATTATTTTTCTTTTTTTGTTTTCTAATCTTATTGGCCCTAACTCTTGAGACTCCTTTTTTCTGCTTGACTGTGATGATTCCACTTTTTATTAATCCTCTTACATCAGCTTTTGTAATCGCATCTTTTATCTCTTCAGAAGCGCTACTTTGCACCACTATTCTCTTCTTAGAGACTTTCATCACTTTTCCTGCAAGCTTTTTTTGGAAATTAAGTTTCATAAATCATCACTTTTTTCTTTTGGATTAGGTATTTGTTTTTATTTGTTTTTTTTATTTGTTTTTTTTATTTGTTGTTTTTTGTTTTTCATTTAAAGGATTTTTAGTTATATTTTTTATCTATTGTTATATTTTTTATCTGTTTTTTGTCAATGGTTTTGTTAATAGTTTTCTTTAAAAAATCTCCTAACTTTTTTGAGTTAGAAGTTTATCCCAATCCTTTTTCTCTTTTAATTTTTCATCTTCGAGTAAAACATCAGAAGAAGACTTTTGATCACTTGGTTTGAGTTTTTCCTCAGCATCTTTGGATTTTGAAGATTTATTAGATTCTAAATCTTTTTGCGTTTTGGCTTTTGAATCCTCAGATTTATCTTTTTTTTCTGCTTTTTTTGCTGATTCTTTCTTTTTTGCCTTTCTTTCAAGTCTTATCTTCTTTCTTTTTTCTAACTCTTCAATAGCAGATTTTGCAAATGCATCTGCATCCTTGTAGTTATAAACAATAATTCCTAACTCTTTAGCACTTTTGATTATATCAAGTCTTTTTTTAGTGCCGACAGTTGAACCTATTACACATACATGAGTTTTCTTATCAACTTTTTTGAGTTGAGAGACATTTGAGATTATTGCAATAGAAAGTCCATTTCTAAGCAATCCTTTTACCTTTGAAGGAGAGCCATATCCTAGATTTACTTTTGAAGGATGGCCTCTTTTTCCTAGCCTCATCTTTGATTGTGAACCTTTTGGAGCTCTCCAACCAGGATTATTTGAAAGCCTCTTCTTTTTATTTACATCCTGTCTTTGGAATTTAGGCTTTCTTTTTTTTACATCGTGCCTGATTTTGAGTAACTCTTTAACATTTGCCATGTTATCTTCACCTTAAATAATCTGTTTACCTGCCTTTTCGATTATGTAGATTCCATCTTGAAACCTTCTTTTGTCCCTATCAGTGATCCTTGTTAGTGCTTCAATCTTTCCAGCGGCGGCACCTACGATAGCCTTATCAGTTCCACTGACTTCAATGATATCGCCACTAACCTTTAATTGGACAGATGAGGGTACTTTTACAAGTCTTGCTATTTTTTCACCTAAAAAGTTTTTTACACTCAAGGTATTTTCCTTTGTTGTGACAGTCATAGGAAAATGGCTTGAACAAACTTTTAGTTTATAATTAAAACCCTCAGAGACTCCTTTAATCATACTTTTGATGATGGATTCAAATGTTCCTTGAAACATCTTTTCTCTTTTTGTTGCATTTAAAGAAGTAAGTGTCACAAAGCCATCTTCTATTGTTATTAAGATTGTATTTTTGAAAAGTTCTTTTTTATTCTCTCCTAGTTTTCCTTTTACAATTAATAGGTTGTTTTCATATGCTACTGTTACATCCTTTGGGATTGCAACCTTTTTTTCCATTTTTTCTGCTTTCATGTTGATCACAAATCATAAATTAATCAAAATTAATTGAAATAAATCGGGATTAATCGAAATAAACCTAAATAAATATTTGGTAGATTTTGGCTTTTTTTGCATAGTTTTTTTATGAGATGATTGATTTAATCAGTAACAATATGCAATGAGCCTACCTCCAGTTTTTTTGTTTTTAGCTTCAATATGAGTCATTAATCCGTAGGGTGTTGAGATTATTAATATTCCAAATCCTACTGCAGGTAAAAACTGTTTTTCATATCTATCAAAAGTATCCATTGTGACAGCAAATCTTGGTTTTATAGCACCACATTTGTTTATGTGACCTAATAGGTTTAATTGAAGTATTCTTCCACGCGTGGTGTTTGTAAGGGCGTATTCGCCTAAGTACATATTCTCTTTTAACAAATCAAAAACTTTAAGCATAAGATTTGAAACCGGAACTATTTGTATTTCTTTTTTACCTGCTTTCTCTGCATTGTTAATCTTTGAAAGCGCATCTGCGATTGGATCATTTAAAACCATTTTACATCCTCAACTATATTTTTTAAAACCTATTTTTGTAGCAATCTCCCTAAAACAATGCCTGCATAAATGAAGACCGTATTTTGAGATATGGCCTCCTGCTCGTCCACACCTTCTGCATCTGTTAAACCCTTTTCCAAACTTTCTTTCTTTTGGAGCTGAATGCTTGTTGAATTTGACAAGTATTGCGGGTTTTGATTTTAATTGGACATAGACTTTTTTATAATTTGATGCTGCCATGAATATTCCTCCCTAATTATTCGACCTCCACGCCGAATTTGTTTTTGATAAATGCAATTGCTTCGTTTTTTGTGATTATGTGCTTTTTTCCAATTTTAGATTTGAAATCCTTCCTTTTTTTCACGCGATATCCTGCTCTTGATAATGTTACACTAACTTGAAGACCTAAAATCCCTAAAGCGTGGTCATATTCTACGCTGGGGATATCTATGTATTCCTTTATTCCGAAAGAAAAGTTGCCAAAGTCATCAAAAGATTTCTCTGAAAGCTTGTTATCAAGTGCTTTTAATAATGCTGAGAGCTTTTCATTTGCAGTCTCTTTTCTTAGTGTAACCATTGCGCCTACTGGAAGCCCTGGTCTTACAGACCATGTAGGAATTCTTTTTTGGCTTACAGTTTTAACAGGTTTTTTACCAGATATTTTTTCAAGTAATATTAGTGCTTTTTCTAATAGTTCTGGGCTTACATTAGTACCCATACTAAGAGTAATTTTTTCTACGAAAATCTCTTTATTTGGATTTTCACCCTTTGGTTTTTTTTGTTTTTGTGACTCCATTTAAACATCATCCTCTTGATTAAAACACACTGATTGAAGGAGATTTTTCGCCAATTGCGATTACACTTTTTTTGTCCACTTCAATAGCAGTTTCCTCAGAATTGACAACTAATATATCATTTTCAAGCACTTCACTTATTGTTCCATGCCTGCCAATGTGTTTCCCATTAAGTATGCATACAAAAGAGCCTTTTTTTAAAGGAATATGCTCTATTATCTCTATTTTTGGAAGTTTTATTAACAAAGCCTCACCTACAGTATATTGCTTTGTATCTTTTTCAGTGACTAATATATTTATTCCGGATTCAAGATTTAATTGTAATTTTTTTCCTTTAAGCAAGGTCTTTCCGATTATTCTTAAAACGTTAAATTCAGATTCGTTTTGAGGTATTTTTATTATAGATAGTCTGCCTAATTTGTCAAAAACAAGTCTGTAGTGAGACTGAATATTTGGCAAATTTAATACATCAAAAAGCCCTATTGGAAACGTGTATGAATCAATTAATTTTCCATTTACAAGTATTTCTTTTGCATTGATTAGCTGTTTTACTTCTTTAGCATTGCTGGCAAGCTTTAGCATATCCCTTATTACAACTACCAAAGGCAATGTCTGTGATAGTGGTCTTGGACCTACTGTTGGCCTTGCAACGAATTTGTTTTCTTTCCTGCGTATTGGCCAGGTTCTTGGAACTGATATTCTTTTGATATGATTTGCTACCATTTTATCATCACTTTTTTAATTAGTCTTACTATTTTTCCCCTTGATTGCCTTTTTGGACACTATCTATTGTATTGCTTTTTGACATTTTATTACTAGCAGTATTTTTTTCGGAATTTGCGTGAGTAATCTTTTTATCGATATTCTTATCGCTACTTTTATCAATAATGTTATCGGTATTTTTATCGGTATGTTCAGCAGTTTTCTTAGCACTCTTTGGTTTATTGTTATCGGTTGGTTTAACCTTTTGCTTTGTACTCTTTAAACTGCCTGATTTTGAGTTTGACTTTAGTTTTTTTGGTGTTGCGGTTTTACCTTTCTCAAATTGCAAAAGTCTTTTTTTGTCTTCTAATATCAGGGATGTTATTTGCAAGTTGCATGGTTTTAGAGGATATTTCACCTTAGAACCATTCTTTTTTACTACTTCAATTCCTGAGACATAAGCAATTCCTTTTTTTAGGAGTACTTGTTCGACTTTGCCACTTTTACCACTAAATTGGCCTTTTTTTATTAAAACAGTATCTCCTTTTCTTAATGGAACATGCCTTTTTGAATATTTACTTCTTAGCTCTTTTGAAAGATTGCAGGATACAAAATCCTGTCTTATGTGCAAGGGAGCATTAAATCTGTACTTCCTTTGTTTTCTTACTTGAGAGCTTGATTTCCAAGCAGAGGAATATTTTTGTTTCATTTTTTAAATCCTCACACAATTATACTGGCAAGCTTTGCTACCGAAGGCCATCTTTCGCAAGCCTCTTTTGCAACAGCACCTTTTATAAGCGTACCTTTTGGGTTTCCATCTGCATCTTTTAATACTACTGCAGCATTATCTTCAAATCCTATCCTGGTTCCATCAGGTCTTCTGTATTCTTTTTTTTGCCTGATTATAACCGCAAAGACGACTTTCTTTCTCATCTCAGGATTTCCCTTTACAACAGAAGCCACAACAAAATCTGCTACTCCTGCAGAAGCGATTCTTCCTTTGACTCCTTTATAACCTTTAACTGAGATTATTTGAATTACCTTCGCTCCAGAGTTATCTGCAGTAGGCACAAATGCACCTACGGGCAAACCTTTTGTAACTTTTGCTTTGATCGCTTGCATATATAATACACCTTATTCTTTGGATTGTTTTGTTGATTTTGTGTCACTAAGCTCATCAACGCCTTCATCAGCTTGTTCTTCTGTAGTAACTTTGATTGTCTTTGATTTTACTTCGCTTGATTTATTAGTCGATTTTGCTTTTTTCTCAATTTTTTTTCCTTTTGATTCTGATTGATTATGCTCTGTCACAGTATCCTTTGTGTTTTTTGCAATACTTGAATCTAATTCATCAGCAGACATAATCTTTAACACTACAAAGTTTTTTGTTTTGCTCAATGGCCTTGTTTCTCCAATAAGGACCATCATTCCTGTTTTTGCATCAATGCATTCAGGATTGTGAGCTTGAATTTTTGTTTTCTTTCGTGTATATCTATTATACTTAGGAATATATTTTAAAAAGTGCCTCTCTATTGTTATTGTTTTATACATTTTATCTGAAACTACTTTTCCTTCGAAGTATCTTCCTCTTACCTTTACAGTACCATGATAAGGACAATTTTTGTCCTCACACTTTTTTTGAGGAATATTCTCTTTTAAATTGAATCTTGCCATTCTTTTTCACCAATTGTTTTTCTTCTTATTAGTTATTTTTCAATAAAATTTTCAATAAAATAGTTTATTGATGATTTTGTTAATTTGATTTATGGTAATGTTAATTGATTATCTGAAGTGAATCACACGCATCTTGATATCCTTTCTATAGGCGTTCCTAAAAGGTTTGTTGCGTTAATTTTGATTCTTTTTGGGTAACCTATTGATGAAAGCTCTTTTGGGCATTTGAGTGTAATTAACGTATTGGCTTTTTTGATTATCTTAACTATGTCAGAGCCATTTGTTTCTTTTAAGCTCACATGAAAGGTTCCCTTGGTTTCCCAAACAACGATGCCTGAAAAAAGCTTTTTTTGAATTTCAAATTCGATTTTGGTTCCAATGAAATTCTGCTGAACTATTGCACATTGCGCCTTGAAGGAAAGTTTATCGGACCTTGATACTTTCTGGGACAAAACCATATTCGATAAGGTATTCTTTAACCTTGCCTTTGTGATCCCCTTGAAGTTCAATTGCTCCATCTTTATATGTCCCTCCACAGGCAAATTTGTTTTTTAGCTTCTTTAAAAGCTCTTTTAAATCTATATTCTTATCAGAGATTCCCATAACAACCGTATAAAGTTTTCCGAAACGCTTTTTTACGGATTTTATTGTAATCTCTTGTGCTTCTTTTGCAATAGTTTCGCAAACGCAAAGCTCTTTTGGGAGTCCGCATTTGGGGCATATCTCGCTCATTTAGTTGCTTTCCTCCATTTGTTTTTCTTTAACTAATGTTTTTAATCTTGCAATGTGCGCCTTTAAATTTTTTATTTTTGAAATATCTTTTTGAGATGCTGCACTCTTTGCTTGAGCAACAAGTTTCATCAGGTCAAGTCTTGCATCAGTTAGCTTGAGAGACAATTCTTCTAAGCCCAATTTCTTTAGCTCTTTTGCCTGTTTTGTCACTCTTCATCACCTGTGAAGTTATCTGAATCTTTGATATCATCTTCGTAAGCATCATCAGATTCATCTGAATTACCATCTTTAGGAGTACTATCTTCAAGAGGTTTTTTAGTTTCGTCTTCCTTCTTAGAAGATTGATTTTCAACTAAAGTTGAATCTTTTTTGGTTTTTTGTTTATTGCTATTTTTTGAAGTGGTATCTTTGGGTTCTTTTGTTTTTGACTTTTTATCTTCAGATGAACCTTTCTTTTCAGAGTTTTCTTCAGCAGATTCAATCACTACTGATTCTTCTTTGATTATTTCTGATACATTATCAGGCGATGTCAGATTAGGAGGCATTATGCTCACTTTGATTCCGACTACTCCTGATTTTAATACTGAGAACTCTTTTGCAACTTTAACTTGAGTTAATGCAAGGTCTCCAGATTTTTTTAAATAGCCATAAAACACTCTCCAGCTTTTTGCTCTGGAACTTGGGATTTTACCAGATAATATTATTTCAACACCTTTTGCACCGGCTTTCATAACAGATTCTGCACTTTTGTGCATTATTGATTTGAAACGTTTTGAACCATACCTTTCAAGAGAGAGTGCAATTCTTTGTGCAACAACAACTGCATCAAGATCTTGATCTACAATCTCTGCAACCTCTAATTGAGGGTTTTCAAGATTGAATCTTTTTTTAAGTTCTTTTGTTAATAATGATATGTTGTTTCCTTTTCGGCCAACTACTTTTCCAGGTTTTGTACAATAAATTATTACATTTTCACCTAAAGGAGTTTTTTTAACTTCGGTTCTCGCTACACCCCTCTCTTTTAGGAAATTGATTATAAAGTCGTGTATTTCATACTTCATTAAATTTGAAGTGATAAAGCGTCTCTCTATCATTTTTTAGCCCCCTGTACATTATCGGTTTTTTGCTCATTTTTATTTGAAGAGTGTTCCTTTTTAAGATTAGTTTTCTCAACAGGATTGTTTTTTTGCTCTTCGGTGTGATTTGTTTTATTGTCTTTTGTATCCTTATCTTTTGAATTTTTATCTTCTGAAGTCTTATTTTTTACAGGATTATTTTCTTCTGCAGGTTTAGTGTGCAAGGTGTTTGAAGGAGCATTTTCCTCTTTTTTTGAATCTTTTTTTGAATCTTTTTGTGCTTGAACTTGCGATTGACTCATTTTCTCTTTATCTACTGTTTTTGTATCTGAAGATTTTAGGTTATCAGTTTCTTTTTTGTCAATAGGGGCAGGATTTTTTTGCGCATTTGAATTTTCATTATTATTCTTAGGGCTCTTGTTCTTTTTTTGAGAGGATGTCTTTCCTTTTGAAATAATGTCTTTTAATTCTTTTTTCTCGCTTCTTTTTGAAATCAGTACAATTTCTATGTGTGTTCTTTTGGCAACTCTTCCTCTATGCCTCGAGGGCTTATAGGTGGTTGGTCCTTTATCAGCACTCATGTGAAGTATTACAAGTGAATTTGCATCAAGACCCTTGCTTGTTGCATTTTTTTCAGCATTTTTCAGCATTTTTTCAAGCTCTATGGCGGTTTTTATGGGGAATCTTCCTGGTCCAATTCCTTTTTTGTGAGCTACACTTGCATTATATCTTTTGAAAGGAACTGCAGTTTTCATAGCTTTTACTTCGTCTATTATTTTGTAAGCAAGAGATAGTTTCTTGCCCATTAAAAGCCTACAAAATTCTACAGATTTCTTAAATGAAATCGGAAGAGACTCTCCCTTAGCTTTGCCATATTGGCTTTCATCTTGTTTTTTGGAAATTGATTTGTATTTCATTACTAATCAGCCTATTTTACGGATAGATTTGCACTTGATCTTGTAGCGCCTACACCTGGAGCATGATGCATTACAGATTTTCTTGTAAGTGCTAATTCTCCAAGATATAAACCAACCATCTCTGGTTGGATTATTACGGCTAGGTATTCTTTGCCGTTGTATATTCTAATTGTCTTTCCTACCATCGAAGGAAGCACTATTGCATCTCTTAGATGAGTTTTAACTTTGTCTTTTTTTGAAATTTTTTCTATTAATTTCTTTTTTTCTTCGCTAAAGCCTCGCTTGATTGAACGTCTTTTTCTTGCAGTCAAAAGCTTTGAAAACTCAGCTACGCTCATTTCTTTTAGCTCATCTAAGCTTTTTCCCCTGAATGTGAATTCTTTTTTTGCCATTTTGGATTATCACATGTGTTTTGTTTTTAACTTGATTTTAACTTACTTTTTCCTTCCAGTTCTGCTTGCGGCGATATAGCCTACTTTCCTTCCCGGAGGAGCATGTCTTGAAACTGGTCTTGCTTTTGATTTTCTTGAACTTCTCTTGTTACCAAAAGGATGAGATACAGCGTTCATTTTTGCTCCTGAAACCTTTGGATAAAGTTTGTGTTTTGCTTTTGCAATGTAAAACATTTTTCCTGCTTTACAAATCGGTTTTTCAATCATCCCTCCCCCAGCAACAACACCTATTGTTGCTCTGCATTCTGGATGAAATTTCTTATCTTTTTTGGAGGGCATTCTTACTAGCACGTATTCTTGTGTTTTTGATATTACTTTTGCAGATGTGCCTGCAGCTCTTACTAATTTTCCGCCATCTCCAGGAATATTTTCAATTCCAAATATAACGCTTCCTTCAGGAACAGATTTTAAAGGAAGGATGTTTCCTAAAGCTGCTTTGTCTGAGTTTTGAGTATAATAAATCTCTTGACCAAGATAAACTCCTTCTGGAGCGATATGGTCTACTGTTTTGTTTTTTAGTTGAATTTTAATTATTGGAGAGGAATGAGCTCTGCACCTAAACATATCAATTATAACTGCTTTTATCTCTTCCCCGTTTTTAGGTATATATTTTGGATCAGATGTAAAATTGAAGCTTGGTTTCCTGTATTTAGGAGATCCCGAACCTCGCCTTTGTGCTATTATTCTTTTACCCATTGTTTATCCCCACCTTAATTTACATAAGCCCCAGTTTTGTTGCCACATCCATTGCTGGAGTGGAGCTGTCAAGTTTTACAATAGCTTTTTTAATTGAACTTGGTGTAAAGTAGGTATTGACTTTTGTAACCTTTACTCCAAAGAGCTTTTCTACGTCCTGTTTTATCTGAGCCTTTGTAGATTTTTTTGAGACTACAAATATTAGCTTGTTTTCTCCTTCCATAAGCCTTAGAGCTTTTTCGCTTGATATTGGAAATAATACTGATTCTGAGTTTGGTTTATCCATTTATATCACATAAACAAATTTTTTTCTTTGATTATATTTATTGAAGGTAGCGTAATTAAAATTGCTCGACCATCTTTATATCCTGGAGCAAGGTCGTATACATTTAGGTTATTTACGCTAACTATGTCTATTCCTGGAATGTTTCTTGCAGCTCTTGTAAGTTTACATCCTGCAGATACGATTACTAGCAACCCTTTTTTAGCTCTTTTCTTTCTGTTCCTTAATTTTGCCCGGCCTTTGTTTTTTACTGCAACTGATGTTCTTTTCAGTTCGTTTTCAAAGCCAAGCTTATTTAACTTATCAATGAATTCTTTTGTTTTTGAGATCTCTTCAAATTCTTTTGAGATTGCAAAAGGATATGCTTGTGGAATAATGTGACCTCTTTCTTTTACTAATACTGCGTTCATTGAAGATGAAAGTGCTGATCTTATCGCAGCCCTTCTTTCAGTGATATTAATCTTTTCAGACCAGATTTTGTCAGATTTTGCAGGGTGTGCCTTTCTTCCTCCTACAGTCCCTGGAGATACTGCACCTACCCAATACATTCTTGAGCCCCTTTTAGAGAGTATCTTTCTTTGAACTCTAGAGATGCCATGGCCATATGAGGTTTTATAATCCCTTCTTCTTCTTGAAAGTTCTGCTGATTGTCTCATACCAGCAAACTTGAAAGCACCATATTTTTGTCTTTGATTTGCAAGATATACTCTTATTGCTTTTTTTATGAGAGATGCCTTTCTATCCTCGTTAAACTGCTTTGGCAATTCAACTTCTCCATCTTTTTGACAATCTTTGTTAAATATAGGGATCTTCATGATAATTCACTCTTTTTATTTTGTTACTATTTTTTCTATGGTAAGATTTGTTTTTTGGGGTTCATTTCTCCTAAGAGGCAACGTTAAAAGTATTGGCCTTTTCCTAGGACCTTGAATTGAACCTTTTATCAAAATATATTCGTTTTTTACAATTCCGTATTTGTGAAATCCAGATTTAGGATTGATTTCTTCAGGTTTTTTACCTACACTTAAAATCATCTTATTATATTCTGTTCTTTGGTGAAATCCCATCTGACCTGCATGCGAGACTCTATACATTATGTGCCCTTGAGCACACCAAGCACCTAAAGATCCTGGTCCTCTTTTGGTTTTTTCAGATTTGTGAGCACGCAAGGTTATACCAAATCTTTTAACAGGGCCCTGTATTCCTTTGCCCTTTGTTATTCCTCTAGAATCAACATAAACACCTTGAGTGAAGACATCAGAAATTTTTATATCCTTTGAAACGAGTGAAGAAAGATAGTTAAAAGAAGTTTTTGGATCAAGTGAAAATGAAACCTCAAAAATAAAAGGCTTCTTTTGACCCAAAGATGTGCTTTTTGGAATTGAATAAAAAAGCCCCCTTATTTGAGAGTATTCATTAATATTTTCTTTGATCTTTTCAATATTTGCAGGAATATCTTTTTGGGATGCGGGTTTTACTTGGGATTTCGAAAGTATTTTTTCATCACTAACCACTACTTCTGATTTAAGTGAAAGGTCGCCTTCCTCGCCAGTTGAATAACACCTTATTGATGCCAATTTTAATGGAGGACACTCAAGAATTGTTGCAGGTATTGCGACATCCATTCCTTTGGTTATAGAAGTTGCGCCTTTATCTCTAGCCATGACTGTACACATTCCTACTTTATACCCTAAAAACGCGTTAAGCTTATTTGGCTGAGCCTTTGCCCAAGCCCTTACTTTAGGGATTATCTTTTTAGCTCTGCGTCTAGGCCAAAACTGCATACTTCCGTGCCTTGGATTCTCTAATTTTGCCATATTTAATCGCCATTTGATAAAATTTATACAAATACTATACAAATAGGAAATAATGTTCTACAAAATAATGTTTACTTTGCAAAACTTTGCAAAAAGTAATTATTATTCAGGAGATTTAATTTGTCAGTTTATATCCCTTTTTGAACCAAAAACACATACAAAGCCAAGAATTAGTCTATTTATTCTAAAAGACCTTTTCTTAAAACCTCACAAGCATCTTGACGATACGGGCTTTTTTGCAGGCCTTGCCTTCGTGTTTATTCTATGCTTAACATATCTTAAGCATAACTTAGTGAAATGGTGGAAAGTCCATCACTTTATAAAACTTTTGATTAAAATAATTTAGAAGAAGGGTCTTAGAAAAGGGGTCTTAGAAGAGGAATATTATTTGAAAAATATTAGAATAGAGATTTCTTTATTTCTGTTTAATGATTTATTTATTATTGTTATTTTTTATAGTTTTCTATTTAGTTTTTTAGTGTGTTATAATATCTTTTATAGAATGGGTTTTTAAACTACTTTTAGAAGTATTATATTCAGATGTACTTGTCTTTAGAATAATTATACTCCAAATGTTGATCTTTAAAAGTAGTATCTTTAGGAACGCAGATTATAGAATTAAAATATTTATTAGGGGCATTATCTTTAGAAACAGTATCCTTGGGGATGTTTGTTTCCAGAAGCTTTATCATCAGGACTGTTTATCTTCAAAATCTTTATCTTTTGGAGCACTTTCTTCAGAGGTATGATTTTTTTTAATAGTTCTCTTTTTCTTTTTTTGCTCTCCTTTTGTCCTTTTAAGCATTATTTGAGCGTAATTAAGAGGGTTTTTTACTAAAGAACAAGTCTCATCAGGCTTACATATCCCAAAATCGCTGTAATATCCTTTAGAAGCACAGTTTGGAGGGGCAGTTTTACCTTTTTTTGCCAGATGATATTTTAGATGCGCATCTATCATCTGCGTTGAAAGAGGATCTTTGTTTAGGGAATTCCATTTGTGTACTGCATTTGTTATGTCATTTGAGTTCCAGCCGATGGATTTTAAGAAATTTACTAAAATAAAAAGAAATCTTTTTCTTCCATCACTTAGCCCTTTAAGTCCTAAACGAATGCAAGGCGGGAAGTATTTGTCGGCAAAAGAGTCAATGTCAAGATTGGTTCCTTCCAAAGAGATTACAAGTGATTTGTATTCGTTTTGTGCTGATGAATCACTTGAGCTTATCCCATCTAAGCCTTCTCTTCTTGAAGTGATATCTATGTGAGATTGATGGTATGAGTATCGGCTTTGGTCTAAATCGGGATTGTAATCAAAAGCTTCTGTAATCAGGGTTTTTCCCTCAGAAGAATCGGTTTTTGAATCATCTAAAAATATTAATTGATTTTCCTTTAATAGCTCTATTTCATCTAAATATGTTGAGAATGAACTGGATTTGACTAAATCAATTTCAATTGGAGAAGAATTTTTATTTTTTAATATTAAATCTATTAATTCTAATACCTTTTTTGGTTCTGCTGATTCCCTTTTGAAAGTAAGAACGTTTTTGGGCTCAATTGGAAGTGAAACAAGACCTGATTTCTCATGTAAGGAGTAAGGGCACCTATATAGGTGTCTTGAGGAGACTAAAATTTCATCTATCAAAAGGTTAACTTTTTTTATTGTTTCTTTGTTTGAACATTTCGGACAGGCTCTTTCTTTTATAACTTCTACTCTTTTCATTATTCTTGAACATACTGGACAGATTTTGTATGGACTATCTCCATCAGAGATTTGATTTGCGCAATTGGAGCATTGAAAAGTAACCTTTTTTTCATCTTTTCCAGTAATTTTAGTTCCACATTTTTTACAAACTTCATAAACAATTTTTTCGTCTTTGGATTCTGAAAGGTAGTTTTGGAAGTGGGGGTTTGAAAGTATTTTTTGAGAGAATTCAAAGCCTGTTTCTAATTTGTCAACGTAATGAACAAGATAGGCGTTAATCCTTTTTACTCCTTCGGGAAATAAAAGTCTTGTGTCTTTGCCATGCACACTTTCTGGGAAGGCTTTGAAGGGGACGCCAATATGAAATCCTTTATTTCCTGAGAATTTTACGGATATTGATTTTAATCCATGTTTTTTTAAGGCGATTATTATCTCATGTGTAATAAGTTTTGTTATCTCCCATACAGGAAAATCAATGTCTATTATTAGATCCCAACCTACTCTCAATTCATCTAGCTCGGATGGTTTTTGTCCTGTAGAAATTGCTAATGGGTTTGACCAGATTTCTTCAGACACATGAAAGGATGATGCGCGCCCTTTTGCGAATTCTAAAATATCGCCAAAGTTTTCTATTATATCTGGTCTTTTACCAAAATAACCTTCAAGATATTTTACTCCTACTTCTCTATTTTTGCAGGATAGTAAAAGTAGTTTGGAGATGGTTTGATTTTTATAGTATATCAAGGTATCTGAAATGGATAGCATAATCTAAGTGAATCAATTGTTTTAATAAATCTTTTTATAAAAGAGATAGCTAAATACACGTTTATATCAGGATGTTGTTTGGATCAGGATGGTGTTTTTATTAAAATCGTATTTGGGAAGAACAGAAATAACAAAAGAAATTAAGAAAAATGTAGCAACTTAAAAAACACAAGAAAAATATGCTATCGAGAAACAAAAGGGAATAAATAAACTTAAAATGTTTTTAAGATACTATGAGTTAAAGGATTTTTCTTATGATGTAAGGAAAGAATATTGACGGATTTGTGGGATTTGGACTTATTGGATTTTAAAATTTAATTTTGTCAAATCTTTCCCAAGAATCGTCTATAAAGGATTTTACGGAGTTGGAAAGATAGGGGCTATTAATCCAAAGAGCACTATCTGATTGAGCAAGAGCACTTGACTGGTCTGTTAGAAGGAATAGGGTATTTGCGTTATCAATTACAACAATTCCACCTTTTATGTTTTTTAGATCTCTTAAATCAAAGATGTTTTCATATGCGCCCAATGCTTCTTTTATTGCTTTTTCTTTTTTTACCCCGATTTTTACCTTTACGCCTCTTGCATTGGCTTTCACTAACTCTTCAGAAAGAATCTTAAATATTGAAATAACCATTGAAGGTGTTGATGTTATGAGTATTTCTTTTTGAGAACCACTAATTAGATATGAAAGGTGGTCATAAAGATTATGTCTGCCTTGGATACTTGCTGAGATTTCTGCAGGGTTTACTTGTTCGACACTTTTATTGAATAAAACAGAAAGTTCTTGCAAGATTTCGCTTTTTGCAGCTTTGTCTATTAGTTCGGCTTGTTTTAAGGCATCTTCTGATATTCTCTTTTTTATCCTTTTTATAGCTTCATCAGGATGAATTGCGACATATTTTATTGGTTTACCTACTTTTTCTAAAATAAGTCCTTTTTTGCTAAGGCTTTCCAATACGTCATAAGCCCTTGATCTAGGCACGTTTGCAATGTCAGATAATTCTCCTGCACTTGCTACTCCTTTTGATAAAAGTGCAGTCCAAAGTTTAGCTTCGTAAGAATTAAGTCCTAGTCTCTTAAGCTCTTCAACAAACTCTTTAGTAATAAGCATCATAATCACGTTTTGATTGTATTAAGCAATCACTATTCAGTAGATACGCTTTATTTATATAATTTTCTCTTAATTAAAGGTTATATCCTTATTCTTGGTTAATTGAAGATAGCGCTGGGATCTTCTTGGTTAATTGAAGATAGCGCTCGGATCTTCTTGGTTAATTGAAGATAGCGCTCGGATCTTCTTGGTTAATGGAAGATAGTGCTGGGATCTTCTTGGTTAATGGAAGATAGTACTTGGAGTATATTGTTATTAAAAAAAAAGATTTTAGAAAAATGTTCATTAAATAAACTATCTGCAGATTTTATAAAATATTATATAATCATTTTTTATGTATATTGTTTCACTTTTTTCGTTTAATAAAGTGATTGACTCATTAAGGATTTTTAAGGTTTGGCTATCATTTTCGCTTATAGGGTAGGTATTTTTATTAATTATAAAGATTGCACAAGGCGCGTCAAAGTAGTCTTTTTCAATAAGTTTTGTAGGATTGTATAAGAATGCGTTTAGTTGATTGTTTAAAAAATAAGCACTTGCATATATTGCATTTATTTTTTTATCAGGATTAAGTAAAGAATATCTTGGGTCGGGAACAAAAAATACTATGTCGCCTTCTTCTTCATCAATCATGAAATGAGATATGTCTTCTTTTGATTTTATGTTATTAGAAAGATTTGATATGAAGCTTGATGAAATAATAATTGTGCCAACTGAAGAGATTATTGCTATTAGTAGCATTGCAATCAAAAAAACACTAGCCACTTTTTTTATGAAATTGTCTTTTATAAAATGTATTTTTGTAAGTAAAGGTAGTTTAAGATTTCCTATCAATATTGCGTAGTGTGCAACCAGATAAAAAAACATATACATTAAAAATCTTATCTCTTTGTGTGTAAAAAGGGTATATAACGCAAGATTAAAAAGAAAGAAAAAAGAGATTATGAATCTTGTTCGTTCAGATGTATTGTCTAAAGTATTTCCTTTCAGAAATTTTGATAATAAGGTATATAAAAAATCTAATAGAGCGAATACTAAGAATACAAAAAATATTGGTGAGATTAAGAATAATGACTTTGCATAATAGAAAATACTTTCCTGATAAAGATACGCATATTCGTTTTCTACTGCGAAAAATGCTTCGATTAAAGAATTTAAAAGCCCAATTCCTAAGAAATATTTTAAGAACATTACAAATAATATTGATGTAATTATAAATCCAAGCGAGAAATAAAGAGATAATTTTAATTTGTTTTTCTTTGCGAAAATTAGAAAATAGCCAATGACGAGGGGGAAAAATATTAAAAAAGGATATCTTGAAAAACCAAGCAATGAAAAAAGTATTCCTGATAAAAATGATAGAATGTAGTTTTTTATTAAGGGTGATTTTAATTCTATTTTTGATAGAAATATTATTGCGAGAAACGATATGAAAACTGAAAAGATTTCTACCATAAATAGACCTACTAGGTCGTAGAGAGGATGAAATGAGATAAATGAGAATAATAAAAATGCTTCAAATAAATATCCGTGTTTCTTATATTTTTCTTTAAGTGATGTTTGGAGTATAATTGATATTAAAAGGTATAGTGCAGGTATTAATGAAAATGAGAACAGTTTATATAACAATATATTATCTTTGAATACTAAACCAATAATTGAAATAAACATTGGTCTTATGTTTTCTAATATGGTTGTTTTTCCCTGTATTCTAAGTGCATTAGATATATAGCAGGATTCATCCCATCCAAATAGACTAGAATTAAAGAATAGTGAGAAAAATATAAGAATCAATATTATGTTTATTATTCTAATTATTAGAATTTTTTCTGATTTTAAAAATATTGATAATAAAGATAAGAACTGTTTTATATATCCTTTGTTGGATTTGTTTTTTTTATTTTTTTTTGCTTTTTGATTTGTGTTTTCATCTTGAATATTTATGAAATTTTTGTTTTCGGGATTCTCTTTGCTAAGATTATCCATTGTACTTTTTTTTGATGAAACCATGGGTTTTAACCTTAAAAGAGTTATTTAATTTCAAATTATTTTTAGGTATATTTATCCTTTTTATGGGGCAGACGGATTTTGTGGTGATAGATTTTGTTTTTTTTATTATTTTGATGGTTGATTGTAATATTGTTTTTAAGGTTATCTATTAGGGCTATTTTTGAGTATTGGCTAGATTTTTTTTATTTCGTAAAATCCAGCATCACTTCGCATACTTTACTCTTGAGGTTTATTCTTGAGACCGAAATTTTGAAGAGACTTATTTAAATAATGTTTAACCCATTTAAACTTGAACTTTCTGCAACATATTTAGGACATTTATGCTTGAATCTTTTTGATTTAGTTTTTTAAAGTGTTTTTTTAATACGTTGTTTGTAATTGTTTGCTTTTTATTTTGTTTTTAAAGATGATTATTTTTTAAAGGTAATTATTTTATTTTATTTTTTAATAAGTTTTTAAGCTAAGTCTTAAGCGATTTGGTTTTGAGCAGTATTGTTTTGAGCAGTATTGTTTTAAGCTATACGCTTTTTGTGTTTTTTAGTAATCTAAGTCCATATTTGATATAGTTTTTTAGTTGAGCGATGCTTTTAAGTGAAAGTATTTTTTTAACGATGTAGTTTGGTCTGAGGTGATATTTTCGTAGTGCTTTTTTTCTTATTTGTTTTAATTTTTTAGCTGTTATAAATTTTGTTCCAATAACTGGATTTGAAAAGTAGCTATGACCTAAAATCTCTTTTTCAGAGGCTATTAGACCAAGCGCTTTGGATTGTTCGTAAAAAGGAGTGCCTATAAAAGGTGTTGCAATATGAAGTTCAACAAAATCACAGTTCAATTTAAACATGAACCTTATTGTTGCGTTTATTTCTGTTATGCTTTCATTTGGAAAGCCAATCATGAAAAAACCATATGTTTTTATTTTGTGTTTTTTACATAAGGATATTGCTTTAATGTCATCAGATATTTTTGAGCCTTTTTTTATTTGCTCTTTTTGCGGGTTTGTTCCTGACTCGATTCCAAAAGCTATTATTTGACATCCTGCTTTTTTCATGAGAGTTATCATTTCTTCATCGATTGTGTCTGTCCGCGAGTTTGCTACAAAGGATATTTTCAATTTTCTTTTTATTATTTCTTTGCAAGTTTCAATTACATTCTTTTTGTTTATTGTGAATGTGTCGGCCTTGAAAAAAAATTCTTTTATGTTATGCCTTTTTACACAGATTTCGATTTCATCAACTATTCTTTGAGGGCTTTTGTGTCGTGGGATTTTGCCAGAGATTATTGGTGTTAGACAATAATAACATGAGAATGGACAACCTCTGCTTGTTTCAATAGTTGTTATTTTATTTCCCGTGTAAGGATTTAGATATAATGAGTTATTACAAACGTTTAAGTCAGGCAATGCTAATTCATCAAGGTTTTTTAAGAAGTCTCCTAGTTTTGTTTCTATCCATTTATTATTTTTTTTGTAAATAATTCCTTGTACTTTTGAAAGAGAATTTGGGTTTTTATGAATGTTATTTATGGCGTCTATTAAATCTGAGATTACTGTATCTGCCTCTTTTCTTATTGCAATATCCAATGGCTTAAATTCAGGAAGAGATAATATTTTTTTAGGGATGCTAAAAAAGAGTGCTCCTTTCATTATAGTGATTGTTTTAGGGCTTAGTTGTTTTGTTATTTTAAGTGCTAAAAGATCTTTTAGTATTGTGGTATTTGTGGTACTAAGTATTATTAGCTCAGGTTTGATTATTTCTAGGTCAATTTTAAAATCTTTCCAAGATTTATTTTCTAATGAGTAATCTCTAAAATGAAATTTTATTTGTTTATCTCTTAGGACACCACCTATATTTATTGCATCAATTGGTGTTCTTGGGACAGTTGCAGAGCTTTCTTCTATCTCACTTTGGCATCTGTCTTCTCCTCTCATGTAAAGCCCTATTGGAGGATAAATCATAAGGACATTTTGGATTTTTTTGTTTTTTGAAGGAATTGTTTGTTTCATTTGTTTTTGAACCGATATTATTTTATGATTATTTTATTATTTTTTTATTAATATTAGGTGTTTTATTTGAGTTGATTTGGGTTATTAAATATGATTAGCTTTATTCTCAGATTTTTATTGTATCAGTTTTCATGAGTATAAGTTTTCATTGTAATTTACGCATTATAAAAAGTATATTATGTAGATTGTTACTAATATAAAGAGTAGTAAAGATATTAAAATCCCTGAATCCATGAATATTAATTCTGTTCTTCGAGCAATTTGTTTATTGGTTTGTATTAGGAAATAATGTCTATATATGCCATGAAGCACGAAGGGTAATGTAAATATCATTAATTGTTGGGTGGATATGCAGTATAGTGAATATAATACAAATATCATGAACATATTGCCAACTATTAATGAGTTTAGATTTATTTTTTCATATTCGAATAATACAAGTTTATACTTTTGTTTTTTTATTTCTAGGTCTCCTAATCGTTTTGTGTATACTAAATAGCTTGCAAGGAAGAACATTACAAGTATTACCCAATACGACATCTTGACATTTAAAAGAAATATTCCACTTAATGTCCTTAGCACAAAATTAGAGCTTATTAAAATATTATCTAGGAATATTATGTTTTTAAGACCCAGAGTATATGCAAATGTGGATATTGTAAATACGACCATTATAATTAAGAATTGAATGGATATGAGAAATCCAAATGTTAGTGATGTGCCATATAAGATTAATGCAATGATAAAAGCTTTTACGATGCTTATTTGTCCGCTCGCAATAGGTCTTTTTTTCTTTTCGGGGTGTAAGATATCTTTTTTTTTGTCAAAGATATCATTTATAATGTAATTTGCTGAAGAGAGTATACAAAAAAGCAAGAAACCGATGATTGATAGCAAAAACATTTGTTTATTTATTAAGTTTTCTGAGAATATTAATGGGATGAAGATCAGTATATTCTTATACCATTGTTCGGGTCTTAATAATGATATATATTTTGTGATTTTTTGATGTTGCATTTTTTATCTGATTTTTTATCTGAAAACTTGAGTAGTTTATTCTTTTTATTTAATTGTTTTGATATTCTATTTTGATATTTGAATTTTTTTTTCAGGAATGGATTTTGAATGTATTAGGTGATTTAATTGGATACAGGCTTTTGTTTGATAGTGGATTTGCAAATTAGGGGTAATAAATATTTACAATTAAAAATTTAATAGAAGTGGTTTAATAGGGCTAGGAAATTTAATTTTCGTTTTTAAGAATAGATAACGCTTCATCAATTGTTTTGTTGTCATAAACTATTGATTTAGTAGCATTTATTATGTTTTTTGGATTTTTGTGTTGCCAGAAGTTTCTTCCGATGGCTAGTCCTGTTGCTCCTGCATCGATTACATCTTTTACCATTTTTAAGAAACTTTCATCACTATCTGTTTTTAAGCCACCTGCGATTAAGACTTTTGCTTTTCCAGAGTTTGCAACTATCCAGCGTAATCCTTCTATATCTCCATTGTATTTTATTTTGAGCATATCTGCTCCAAGTTCTAATCCAATTCTTGCGGCATATGCATTATTATTAGTCGAAAGTTCATCAATTATCTCAGAGCCTCTTGGATACATCCAAGCAATTACGGGCAGTTTATATTTGTGTGCATCTTCTACTACTTCTGAGAATTCTTTAAACATTTTTGATTCGTATTTGCTTCCAGGATAAATTGTGTATCCTATTGCTTTTGCTCCTAAAGATACTGCTCTAGCCACATTGCAAAGTATTGGGGAATACGGATCTTTTGGCGAATAAAGATTTGATTTGGCATTTATTTTTATTATTAGGTTTAGCTTACTAAATAGTTGGAATTTATTGTGATATTTCTCTGCAATACCTGGAAGAACTATTAACCCATTAAGATTTGTCTCTTTGGCCAAATCAAAAATGTATTTTGGATTTAGGTTAAGTAAATTAAAATCGATTGGCCCATGTTCCATTCCTTGGTCATATGCTAACAAAATGGATCTTGAATTTTTGGTTAGTAATTTTTGTTCATACAATTTAAACACCTGTAAAGATATCTAAAAACTTTTTTTCTTTTCAGATAATTCCTTTTCCTTTTTTGCTATCAAAATCTTTGTTTTTAATGCGACATCAGGGTTTAATGATATTGAATCAATCCCTGCTTCCACTAAAAATTCTGCGAAGTCTTCATGATCAGATGGGGCTTGCCCACAAATTCCGATATATTTGCCTTTTTCCTTAGCGACTTCAATTACTCTTTTTACTAATTTTAGTACAGCAGGATTTCTTTCATCGTAAAGATTTGAAAGCATCGCTGAGTCTCTGTCAAGGCCTAATGCAAGTTGGGTTAAATCATTGCTTCCTATACTAAACCCATCAAAGATATCTAAGAATTCATCGGCTAATATTACGTTTGATGGGACCTCGCACATCGCATATATCTTTAGCCCTTCGTCTCCTTGAACAAGTCCGTTGTTTCTTAGCTCAGATATGATTAATCTTCCTTCTTCTAATGTTCTACAAAAAGGAACCATGATCATCATATTTTTTAATCCCATTTCGTTTCTTACTTTCAAAAGTGCTTGGCATTCAAGGGTAAATGCATCTTTGTAGTTGTCATGGTAATATCTTGAAGCGCCTCTCCAGCCGATCATAGGGTTTTCTTCATTTGGCTCAAAGTATTTTCCACCAATCAGATTAGAATATTCATTTGATTTGAAGTCAGAAAGCCTAACTATTACAGGTTTGGGATAAAAAGCAGCTGCAATCATTCCAATACCATAGGATAAAACATCTTTGAAGTAATCCGCACGATTTTTGTATCCATGTGTTATTTCGTCTATTTTTGCTCGTGTGCTTTCATCTTCAACCTTGTCATAATGAAGGAGTGCTAGTGGATGCACTTGTATTAATGAGTTAACTATAAACTCTTCTCTTACTAGTCCTACTCCATCCATTGGAAGGTTATGAAAAGTAAATGCGAGGTCTGGATTTCCCAAGTTAATCATGATTTTAGTCTTGGTTTCAGGAACATTTGATATATCACTTTTTTCTATTTCGAATGGGAGTTTTCCATCGTATACATAGCCATCGTCTCCTGATGAGCAGTCTACTGTTACATTTGCCCCATTTGGGATTTTGCTTGTGCCATTTTCAGTTCCTACAACACAAGGAATTCCCAGTTCTCTTGAGACTATTGCTGCGTGACATGTTCTGCCTCCTTTGTTTGTTACTACTGCGGATGCGAGTTTCATGATTGGGTTCCAATCAGGGTCTGTCATTTCAGTAACTAGAATTTCTCCTTGTTTGAATTGATCTATTTGTGCAGGGGTTTTGATGATTTTTGCAAGTCCTTGACCAATTTTGTTGCCAACACTTTTACCTTTGCAAATAACGCTACTTTTGCTTTTAAGAATATATTTTTCAATTACGTTTTTGTTTTTATTGGATTGGACAGTTTCAGGTCTTGCTTGTACAATGTAAAGTTGATTTGTTATACCATCTTTTGCCCATTCTATGTCCATAGGGGATTTTTTTCCCTTTTTTGCGCTGTAATGTTCTTCTACTATTACGCCCCATTTGGCTAAAGTAAGCACTTCTGAATCGCTTAAGGCAAATTTTGTGCGCTCTTCAATTGGAACTGAAACATCTTTGGTTGTAGATTTGCCATCAATTGAATAAACCATTCTTAGGTCTTTTGAACCTAGTTTTTTTGAGATTATTGCTGGATATCCTTGCTTTAGTGTTGGCTCAAATACATAGTACTCATCGGGATTTACTTTTCCCTGAACTATGTTTTCCCCAAGACCATAAATTGCTGTAATAAAAACTACATCATCAAAACCTGTTTCGGTATCTATTGTAAATAATACTCCAGATGTTCCTACATCTGAGCGAACCATTTTTTGTACTCCTACTGATAATGCGATTGATGTTTGATCAAAGCCCATGTTTGACCTATAAGAAATTGCTCGGTTTGTAAAAAGTGATGCTATGCAGTTTCTTACTGCATCTATTATTGCTTCATCTCCTTTTATGTTTAGATAGGTTTCTTGCTGACCTGCAAATGAGGCGTCGGGAAGATCTTCAGCTGTCGCACTTGATCTAACTGCTACATCTGTGTTTTCTCCGTATTGTAGACAAAGATGATAATATGCATTTTTTACTTCGTTTGCGATGTGCTCTGGAAGAGGAGTTGTTCTTATGATGCTTCGTATCTGGTGCCCTTTTTTTGATAGGTCTTCCATGTTTGTTACATCAATACTTTGAACTATCTGATTTATTCTATCTTTAATCCCTGTTTGCTCAATAAAATCAAAATAAGCCTTGGCAGTCAATGCAAAACCGTTTGGTATGTTAACGCCTTTTTTTGTAAGATTAGTATACATCTCACCTAAAGAGGCATTTTTGCCACCGACATATTTTATATCCTCAATTGAGATTTGATCAAACCATAAGATAAGTTGCTCTTCTTTATTCATAAAAATCACCTAATCCTCCCACTGAAAAAAACAAACTATCGCTATATAATGTTTTTTATTCATTTTAAAATGAGGAAAAAGATGATGGGGAAAATAAATGAGAATGAGAAAAAAATAAAATTAAATGAAGAAAAAGAAGAATAATAGAATTATTTGAAATACTAGATTTTTATTATTTTGGAGTTTTGAGTTTTTCTAATACTTTGGATATGAAGCCATGCATGATATATATTTCGCGTTTTGTGAAAAAAGATTTTCCTACTATTCTTTTGAAAGCGTTGATTTGGGTGGTTTTTTTTGAGAGCGTTTCAAATTCAAGTGCGTTTATAAGATCAGCATATCTTTTTATGAGATTGGTTTTTTCTTCTCCTGATGCAAAGGATATGTGTGAAATGCTTGTTTTGCCATTAGTTATGTCATCAATTTTATCTGTTTTGTTACTAGAAGTTTTTTTGTTGTTTGATTTTTTTTTTATTAGATTTGTTTTTTCTTTAAAAAGCTCATATAATAGTATTGAAAGTGCGTGACTGATATTTAAGGTGGGGTAATTGCTTGATGCGGGAATGGAGGTTACAAAATCACATGCTTTAAGTTCAAGATTTGAGAGACCACTTCCTTCTCTACCGAGTACTATTCCCACTTTAAGTTCATTAAATAAGTGCTTAGAAAGTATTTTTAACGCTAAGGTCTCTGATGAAACAGGACTTCTTGTGAGATTAAAATCAGTGCCTACCATTGCAGTTGTTGCTACTAGATAATCGAATTCTTTTTTTAGAGAGGGAAATATATTATTGGTTTCAGTTTTAATTAATTGGGCTTTTTCGATAATAGAATATGCATGTTTTGCCCTAGCGATGAGTTGGCCATTATCCAAACGAAAAGAAGGATTTACAACGCAAAGGTTTTCAAAACCAAAGTTACCCATTACTCTTGCAATGGCTCCAAGGTTTCCTGCCACTTCAGGTTCTATACAGATAATTGTTATCATTTTATAAAAGAGGAAATGAGCAACAATAAAAACATAATGAAAAGTACCCATGTAATAATTTTATTTATTTTTTTGCCCTTTTTTTCTCCAAAAAATTTGGTGAAAGTGGTGAGTAATATCCTTCCTCCATCAAGAGGTCCCATTGGTAACAAGTTGAATAAACCTACACCTATGTTTAATAGTGCAAGCCAAAAGAACAGACCCATTAGGAATTTTACCAAAACATCTTTAAATATACTTCCAAAGCTAAATTCCTCTCCTTGATATCTTAGTGTTACTCCTAAAAAGCCAGGCCCTTCCAAAGCAGGTTTTTCTTTTGAGTTTAATTTATTTGGATGAGCTGACAGTACTAAATTATATATGCTTCCCTCCTCACTTTCAAGTGTTATTACATCTCCTGGTTTTGAATTGGATATGATTTTCTCAAAATTGTTTTTTCCAGATTCAAAAATAGCAACTCCATTTATTTTTACATAGCTTGTGTTTATTGGTATCGAGTTCAAATATGCAGGCGAGTAATCTTTTTCAAAATAATCAACAAATTCTACTGAATTATAAGAGTACATCACATTCGCCATTGGCTGATAAGCTGCATTTATAGGCGCAAGAACACTTGAAGAGATTAATGAAAATATTAAAAAGAATACCCCGAAGAGTATTATGTTTGCAAAGGGACCTGCAGAGTACATCTCAATTTGTTGCCAAGGACTTTTCTTTTGTAGACTTTTTTCGTCAGGCTCAACAAATGCTGCGGGAAGTATGGGTGCTATCACCCCAAGTATTGCAAAACCAGTTGAATGCAGTTTTATGTTGTTTTTCCTTGCTATAATGCCATGAGCACCTTCGTGGAATACCGCCAGTATTATTATTGAGAGTATCCAATAAATAGGTGGAACAAATACAGCTCCTTTTACAGGGAAAGGTAAAACTAACGCCATAGGAGAAACATAACTAGGCATAAGATTAAGTGTGGAGAGTAAAAAATCGATAAATCCTTTTATGAAAAAAACAGTTATAAAGCCCATTCCAATAAATCCTGCAATAACTCCAGAAACCGCAAATACCTTGACAGTTTTTTTGTATTTTTTTGCGATGTTATCAATTAATTTGAGCCCTCTTTTTGTTCTATACATCACAAAATAAATGACGTACCAAAGAAATTTTTCTACAGAAACATTTTTTTTGTTTTTAGAGATAAAAATTATCAAAAAGATCATTATTGCAAATAAGAATGCATAATTAATTACCATCTCTAAATTGCTTGATAGGTAATTTAAAATCAATCCAAAAATATTGTCTAAAATCATTCATAACACCTTAAATCATTTTTATGCTAATTATCTTTTATATAAAATATTCTTCAAACAAAATAATTAAAATTTATCTTCTTGATTGTTGGTCCTGTCCCAAGCATAATGGTTGGAGTATTTACGGACTTGGGGGTAGGGGATATTTTGAAATTGAAAATCTCGCACTAAAGTGCGGGGTATTAAAACCCAAACAAACCTCACATTGTGAGATTTTCAATAAACTAAATAAAAACAAACTAAAAATGAACAAATTAACCATTCAGCTAATTTTTGTAGCTATAAAATGTAAATATTAGTTATATTTAGTTTTAAATTATGTGACAAAGTATGTAACTATATAACAAAGTATGTTATAAAGACTAAAGCCTACTCTTTTAAGTTATATATTTAAAAGTTTGCTTTTGTGTGCACCAATCTGAAATCAACAACCTCACCCTAAAGGGCGAGGTATGTTGGCAATATAAAAGCATGCGCTACATTCAGCGAGGTTGTTGATTAAAAAAAGAGTACGGAGTCCTCTTGTTGAAACACGAGGTATCCTTTTCTATCAATGACAAAAGTTAGTATTATGATATCAGATTAAGTAAATAGGTTCACTAAACGAATTTATTTTTAGCGCCATGATTGAATATATGTATTGGTTCAATTTTTGAAAAGAATCTCATGTGTGATAATGTATTTTGAATCCTTTGAGGATAATTGTATTCATTGTTTAAAAAAAGAATTTTTAAAGAAAGAATCTGAATTAATATGTTTGCTTCATAATTACTTCATAAAAATAATTTATAAAAATGATTAATAATAATGAGTTGTAAAGATGATTAATAAGAAGAACTTTTAAAGACCATTTGTAAAAAAGTTACAAAGATATATTTCTAAAAATTCGTCTTTATTTCTTTCTTACAGGTCTTAGCTTGCTTGCACCGCATTTTCTACATTTTACTCTTCCGGATAAAACCTTTAATACAGGCGCTTTTATCTTGGATTTGCATACTTTACAAACAAACACATTTTTAAAAATCCTTGCTTCAGCTTCTGGAAATTTTGACATTGTTATCACCAAATATTATTATATTCTATATTGTTATATTTTATATCGTTATACTTCATATTGATATCTTTTATACCAAATATTGTTTTTTTAATTTCTTAATCTTCGCTTCTTAATCTTGGCAATGGTACTGAGTATGGCAATCGCTAATATGTTTCAATTATTTTTTAATTTTATGTTAATTTTGATTTTTGAAAATTGTATAATATATTTAATATTTTTTAATGTTTCTTGCTTATTTTTTTAAGCTTATTTTTTTAATTTTGCTAATATTTAATTTTTTTAAACTTGGTATATGCTATAATTTTTAATCCGGAAGATATTGCTAAACCGGAAAATATTGCTTAAAAAATTGAACTTTAAAAAGTGAAAAATACTCAAAAAAATTATGATTCTTCTCCTTTGATTTGTTTCATTACTTTTTTGCCCATTACGTCCCAATAAAGTACAATCGTTCCTTCTTTACAGGAATCTTTTAATTCATCAGGAATCTCCATATCCATTATCTCAAATGTCTCAGAATCCATCACATTAGCAGTATTTTGGCTTACTGAAAGGATTTGAGCGTTTCTTTTTTCAATGATAGGTACATCAATATTGTCGTGAGCAGGCATTACACAAACTCTTTTTTTGTCATCTAATAATCCTACTGCAGTCATTCTTACTTTTGCGTGACCATGTTTTCCTGGTTTTGATACCTGCAAGTCTACTATTTTGCAAGCTTCGCCGTCCATTAAAACATAACTTCCTTTTTTTATTGTTCCTACGCCTACGGGTTTTACTTCAGCCATAAATATCAACCTTAAAATCTTTTAAATATGCATCATTTAATAATCTTTTCAATGTTGTTTAATAAAATGGGATAATATGGGATTTTGATAAAGTTAGTTTAAATCCATTTAATATGGATGTTATAAAAGAGCCTTTTTTAAAAAACCATTTTTTAATCAGCCCTGTCTTACTTTGGGAGAGACAATTTCTTTAAAAAGCTTTCCAATAGTTGAAGCGATCTATTATTCCAAAAGTTTTAGTGTGTGATGGAGTAGGATTTAACGGATTTCACGAGATCAAAGAAATGATAAGGGCTTTAATCTCACTTGGGCCTTTAGAGCCTTTAAAGTGTCAAATTATTATAAGTGATTTAATAAGTATATATGTATCAATATTCATCTTTATCTTTTGCAATTGATTTGACTACCAAAAATGCAATGACTAAAACTCCGATTATGAATATGATAAACCATACACTTGGCTTTGGTATTTTTTGAATGTCAGTAAATCCTTCTAGGAAGCTATCATAAGAAAATTCATATTGAGATTTGAAATTATCATAGTTAAGCTCCAATAGAATTCTGCCGTTAGTGATGTTTAGTTCTTTTGGGTCAATTCCTGAGAATCCTTCAAGGTTGATTGTTGAAGATTCAGTTAGTGTTTTTGGGACTGTATTAAAAATAGCGATTTCATTGTTATTTTCATCAAAGAGTTTTACTTTTGCATAAACAATTGAGTACTTATTGCGTCCTTTGTTTTTTACAGTGACATTATACATTCCATCTTTTATTTTTGCAGACATTACTTCTACTGCTTGCCCAAAAATCTTCACATTTTCTTCAAATATCTTTTTTTCACCATCAAAATTGCATTCAATATATAATGGATATTCTCCAGAGATAAATTCACCAAATAATTCAAAGGATAACTGCCCAGAATCTGTGTTTAGAATATTTGACTTTTTTAGTTCAGAAGAAATTTTGTTGTTTTTGTCATCGATTATCGTTGCACTACAAGATAATTTTTCTATTGTTTCTTCACCTTTGTTGTCATATAAAATATTTGGAGCAACTCTTTGATTTATATTTGTTGAAACTGAACTTAAAATCAATTCAAGATATTTTCCAGGATATGCTACATTGACATTGATTCTTGCAGTAACTGCGGGAATAGCTACAATTTGCTCGGTTTGCGAATCCTGTTCATTTAGTGGTTTTGCTAAGAAACTTATAAATAATGAGTTTGGCCCATATGATAAGGTTGCTTTTTCAAGGTATATTTCACATTCAATTTCTGTATCAGACATCTCAGTTGATTCAAAAGAGTATTTTGATAATTTGGCATAATCTGCAAGTTCTCCAGAAGTGCTGAGTGACACACTGTAATTTATAAAATCATTATTTCTGAAATAAATTGTAGTTTTAATTTGCGAGTCGGTGTCGTTATAATCCTTTAGATTATACTCTTTTAGTGCGGGCAGGACACCTATTGAAAAGACGGTTGTAGAAAGAGAGAAAAAGATTGCTAGAAATATAACTAAAAAGGCTGATGATTTTAAGATCATACATTTTGAATTATGATTTTTTACGTTATATTTTTTTATTTTTTTTAATGCAGGGTTTGACTTTTTCATTGTGATTTTTCACGGAATTTTTGCATAATGTATATTTAAAAGATATGATATATTAAAATAGTGTGTTTATGTTAAGCACTTTTTATTGTTGCACAAGTTTAATTGTTAGTAAGTGCTATTGTTAAGCAAGTTTTATTGTTGTAATATTTTAATTGTTAGTGAGTTTAATTGTTGGTAAGTACTATTGTTAAGCAAGTTTTATTGTTGTAATATTTTAATTGTTAGTGAGTTTAATTGTTGGTAAGTGCTATTGTTAAGCAAGTTTTATTGTTGTAATATTTTAATTGTTAATGAGTTTAATTGTTATTAAGTGCTATTGTTAAGCAAGTTTTATTGAATTATATTGTTGTTTTTGCGAAAGTATGCTTAGTTTTTTCAAAATCGATTTTTTGTGTTTTTTGCATTCTTCTTTTTGAACTCTTAATGAACTCTTTAATTTTAAAACTCTTCAATTTTAATGGAGATAATCTAATTGAGATAATCCACATTAACAGGTATTATCTTAAAATTGAAAGGCAGTTATTTACTAAAATCGTAAGAATGATTAATAAACTTTTCCAAAAGATATAAATTTAGAATTGATTACTTTGTTGAAATGAATGAAAAAAAGGTATATTTTTTGCTTTTTTTGGTATCGCTTTCAGTGTTTATAATAGCTTTAAGCACGTTTATTAATGCCGATTTTTTCAGTGATGATTACTCATACTTTGAATTGTTGCAGGCAAAAAATATTGCTAATACGGGTTTTCCAGATTATAATAATGTTTTAGTGGTGGCTTCAAATAGGTTTGTGTTTATGCCGCTTTATGAGTATTTGTTAGGTGCAGTTTTTGCGTTTTTTGGGAGTGTGTTTAGTCTTAAGCTTTTTCAGGCTTTGATTCTTGCGTTAATCCCAATAGGGGTATTTAGGTTATCTTATGAGTTAAGGGGAGAACATTTTCCTGCACTATTATCTGCAATGATAGGTGCGTTTGTACCAGTAATCTGGCAATTATCATCCAATTCTCTTTCAAAAATTCCACTAATAATAGTGCTTATGCTTTTTTCAACTGAGTTTTATTTGAAAAGTCTTGCTAATAAGAAATTTTTAGGACTTTTTTATGTTTTTTTTATAATATTGTCTTTGACTTCCAATGTATCGATACTTTTTGTATGCGCCCTTGTTTTTAGTATATTTTTGTCATCTATTGATAATAAAAAGATTAATAGTACAGAGATTGAGCTTTTGTCTTTTTGTTTTGCGGTATCAATTTTTGTTGTAATAATAACTTATGGTGGACAGATTTCTAATATTGGAACTAAAGTGATATGGTTAAATACGCCTAGTCCTGTGTTGTCTTTGGAATATCAGGATTTTAATCTTGCTCAGTTGATATATTCTCTTGGAATATTTCCTATGATTTATGGCAGTTACTCAATATATCTTTTAACGATGGCTCAAGAGTCAAAAAAAAGAGATTATGTAATTATGTCTTTTGTTTTGATGGGACTATTTTTACTTTGGTTAAAGATGGTTTCATGGAAAATTGGATTCTCAATATTAGGAATTTATCTTGCAGTTCAATTTACCGATTTTTTCATTTCGTTGAGAAGTAGTATAAACAAAAGCAAGATTGCGAGGTTTAAACAACATATATATTATGTTGCAATTGTATTTTTTGTGATTGGCTCATTAGTTCCTTCATTGTTTTATGTAAGATCATCATTAGATAAGTTTGCAGACCAAAATCTTTTGAGTGCAATGGTTTTTTTAAAAGAAAAGTCAGAAGATGGGCAAGCGGTCGCTATTCATCCTAGCGAAAGTCATCTGTTTCAGTATATTAGCTCAAGAAGAGTTGTAATTGATTCTAATTATATTGCACTTATTTCTCCCGAAGATAGATATTTTGGGTTAAAAAAGATTTTCACGGAGAATTTTGAGACTAATGCAAGAGAAATCCTTGATGAACTAGGAGTCTCTTATGTGTTTTTGACCCTTGCTACAAGAAAGGATTATAATATTACAGAACTAGCTTATGCTAAAGGTTCGCCATATTTTGAAATTATATATAATGATGGAGACAATTTAATCTATAAGTATGATAGATCAAGTGAATGATTTATATGGAATTTGAAAATGTATCAGTTGGGAAGAAAAAGAATTATTTTTTAATAGCTATTGCTTTGATTGTTTTATTAAATAGTTTTTTGATATTTCAAACACAAGAGAATTCTATTATTTCAGGTTTTGATAAAAAAATAGTTATGCAAGATGATCTCCCAAACCCTGTTTTGAGTAAGTTTTCAAGTTTTATCTCTTTAGTTTCAAATATGGATGTTGGTTGGTTATTAGTTTTTTTGCTGTTAAATATTTTTATTTTGCTGTTTTATTTTGCAATTAGAAATTATTCAGATTCAAATGTCGCATTTTTTAGCTCAATTGTGTTGATATTTTCTCCAACACACCTTTTTTTTAATAGTTCTTTTAATCTTATTTTTTTGCTTGAATTGATTATTGTTTTGATTTTCTTGTTGTTTTCATTTAAGAATAAAATACTTGTTTCAATCGGGTTTTTTTTGTTGATTTGTGCTTCTTTTTTAAATCCAGTTTTTTTTATAGTGCTTGCAATTCTCACTATATTTAGTATTTGGAGAAAAGAGGAATTTAGAAAAACTAAGCTTTTCTTTTTATTGATTTTTGCACTGTGCGTTATTGCCTATTATATTATTTTTGGTGGGATTAAAGGACAATTGCCAGATTATCCTATGCATAGTTTTTTGGATTTTTTGTTTGAATTCTCTTTAATATTTGGAGTGATTTTGATAAGTATAATTTTGGCAGTCGTAAATTTTTTCATAGGAAGTTATAAAGATAATCAAAAAAAGATTATTGCGCTTTTTTTGATGGGGTTTGCAATGATTTTCTTTTCGCTTTATTATGTTTCTTTTTTGAATATAGTAACCAGTGCACTATGTGGCGCCACTATCTGTTTTATTGTTTTTAGAAAATGGGAAATTTTGACTGTAAAGGTTACTACTTTTTTTATTATTATGCTATTGATTGTGTATTCTTGCGCTCAGCTATTTTACTTTTTGTCAATTGCTCCGCCTTCATTTGATGTTTTGAGCGAATTAAGAAATATGAATGAGGCGGGTTTTGATTTTTCAAGGGTTATAAGCCATCCATTATATGAGGTTTATATTAGAGAGATTTCACAAAATAAGGGTTTTTATGAGATTGGGTCTAGTCAGTATCTATCAAGGGATTTTAAGGATATCCTTTCATATTGGAACCAAAGTGCTAAGTTTGATTCTGAGACTTTGCAAAATTTAAACAATTTTTTCTATTCAAGATCAATTGATAAAACGCTTAACGCTGGAAAGTTCTTAGAAGTTGATTATGTTCTTATTACAAATGAGATGAGAAATGGACTGACTTGGGAAAAAAAGGAAGAGGGATTATTGTTTGTGATCCGGAATAAAGAGGTATTTGAAAGGCTTATAGATGATGAAAACATTACCCTTATAAAGATAAATTATGATGGCATTAATTCTGAAGATTAGTTGATTTGGTCAGAGCATGGATATTTTTTCTTAAGACTTGTTATTGCGTATATGTTGTGTATAAAGGATTTGAGGTTTTTTAGTTTTTTTTGAGTTATTTATAAAAAAAACTAGAAACTTTATATATTTGAACATTCAATCAAGTAATATATGGATTATGGAAGATTAATATTAGATGTAGTGTATTTTATTTCCTTGTACTATGCGGTTTTTTGGCTGGTCACTTTTTTTAGTGAGAAACAACTAAAGGTTTTAAGAGAAAACTTTTCGTATCCTAAAATAAGCATTATTATCCCAATGTATAATGAAGAACAAAATATTGTAGACACTATTGAGAATATTTGTGATGTTGATTATGATAAAAAAAAGTTAAGATTGATTGTGGTTGATGATGGATCGCAGGATAAAAGCTATGAACTTGCGAACGCAACACTTATGCAAGTAAAGAAAAAATATCCTGAAATCGATACTCTTTTGTTAAGACAAGATAATAGTGGTAAGTATAGGGCAATGAATTATGCTTTGGAATATGTAGAGACTGAATTTTTTGCAACCCTTGATGCGGATTCTTATCCTTCTAAGGATTCTTTGAAAATTGTGTTACGCGAGTTTTCTTCTAAAAATATTGCAGCAGTTACTCCCATTTTAAAAGTTTATAAGCCTAAAGGAATACTTGAAAAGATTCAAGCGATTGAATATTCAATCAATCATTTTTACAAATCAATTCTTTCTAAGGGAAATGCTATACATGTAACCCCAGGGCCACTTGCGGTTTATAAAACTGATATTGTTAAGACATTGGGTGGATTTAGACAAGGTCATAAGACTGAAGATATGGAACTTGCTGTAAGAATACAAAAGAATCACTATAAAATAGTCCAAGCAAATGATGCTATTGTTTATACTAAATGCCCAAGGACATTGAAATCTTTGTTTGCACAAAGAAAAAGATGGAATTTGGGTACACTTAGAAACATTATAGATTATAGATCACTTTTATTTAATAAAAAGTACGGAGATTTTGGATTGTTTCAATTTCCCATGATTTTAATGTCAGGCATATTGAGTGTTTCTATTTTAACATTAATGGCGCTACAACGAAGGGATTCAATAAGAAGGGCTTATTTGAGTATAAAGGCTTATAATTTTAATTTTATAGAGTATCTTATTGATTCGTTTGGAACTTTGAATTTTAAGTATTGGTTTTTTAATCTTGAACTTAAGTCCATTGTAATGTTTGGATTTTTCTTTTTGATAACGCTTTATGTTGTCTATAAGTCACTCAATTTGAATAAGATAAAGATGAATTTGAAAAAGCTTAATGATACTTTTGTATCATTTGTAGTTTTTGCTTTTTTTTATTATTTGTTTCTATCAGTAGTTTGGCTTTCTGTTTTTAAGGATTTTTTCTTGAAAAAGGATGTTATATGGAAAAAAAGTGTTTAAGTGTTTTAATATGGAAAAAAGGAAATTTGACAAGAATAGATACTGGATTGCATTTCTTATAACGTTAGCAGTTTTTTCGATTGGAATGTTTTTTGGATTTTGGATGGATACCGCAAGGGTTGATTATATGGCGCAGATTTCAAATATCCAGGAACTAAATTATAGAAGTTTGCAGTTGCAGTATCAACTAGTTTCAGATGATGTTTTGAAGGATGAGTGTAGGGCTATTAAAGAGTTGTTTGATACATTCATAATAGAACTTGAGCAATCAAGGGAAAGGATTGAGGTGTATAGTGAGGATGCTAAGGTTAAAAAGGATGAATTTCAAACTCTACTTAGGAGATATACTTTATCACAGATAAATTATTGGTATATTTCAAATAAGTTCAAGGAAAAATGCCCAAAATCAAGTGACTATGTTACAATTGTTTATTTTCATTCTAATCCTTCGGAATGCCCAAAATGTGATGACCAAGGAGCAATTTTAGATTATTTCAAACTTAAGCTTAAACAAAATATTCTTATTTTTGCAATTAGTGAAAATACTAAGATGGAACCTACTGTTAGTTTAATCAAAAACTCTTATAATGTCACGACTTATCCTACATTGATAATTGATAATGATTTGGTGACTGATTTTGTAAGTAGAGAAGAATTAAGAAGTATTCTTTGTTCCAGATTCCAAACAGAAGAGAATAAAGCCATTATCTGCAATGAATAACCTTTCAAGTATAAGTCTAGGATTTATCTTGCTTAGCTATTAAAGGTTATTTATCAGGAGATTTCTTTTTTTAGCGAGGTCAAAGGATATAGGTATGTAAAAAGGTGTATTTAACAAAGTATAACAAAGTAAAAAAAGTTATTTTCTTTTTTTGATAGTTATAATGTCTCCAAGAGTTATTCCTTCAGATTTGCTTTTTGTGTTTTCTATTTTTTCTTCTTTTGAGATTTCAACTAATTTAATTCCATAGAAATTTTCAAGTTTTCGTGCTAGAGGTATTGAAGGTTCTCTTTTTCCAGTTTCAAGTGTATGTAAGATTGATACTTTTTCAGATAATTTTTTAGCGGCATCTTCTTGTTTTATTCCTAACCTTTGTCTTGCTAGGCTTATGAGTTTTGAGTAGTTTTTAACTATAAATTCATTTGTTTCTTCTACTGTTCGTTTTTGCGTGATTGTGCTCTTTTCAATTTGAGGTCGTAAATGCTCTTTAGGGGTATTGGTTTCTTTAGCTATTACTTTGCCAAAGGAGCTACATTCTTTGCAAAGGCTTAATGTTGAGCCTTCTACAACTGTTTTATAAAGTTCTTCAACGTTTTTACCACAAAGCTCGCATATCATATCTATGACCCCCTTTTTAGTAATTATGAATTTTTGTTCTTTTTATAATTTCTCATTGTATACAATATATTTATATATTAAATTGTATGTAACAGGTTTTATGAAAAAAGAGATTGACCCTTGGTCTTCAGATTTACTTAAGAATTATCAGCATCTCATTAAGGAGTTTGGGCTTTTTGAATTTGACTTTAAAGATAAGGAGCTCGATAGTTATTTTGTAAGGAGAAATATAATAATTGCACACAGGAATTTTGAGAAGGTTGTTGCAAGGATTAAGGCAAATAAACCTTTTATTAATATGACTGGGATTGCTTCTTCTGGAAGGGTTCATTTGGGGCATAAGGTGGATATTGATGTCTCGCTTTTTTTGCAACGGCTTGGTGCGATTAATTATTTTTGTGTTGCGGATTTGGATGCTTATCTTTCAAGGCCTGATGAAAAGATTAGAAGTCTTGAGAATGCGAAAAAGAATGCTGTTGAAAATCTTGCTCATGCGTTTGCTTTGGGGATTGAACCAAAGAAATCTTATGCCCAATCAAATAAGCCTAAAAGGTATTATGAGTTTTCGTTTGAGATTTCTAAGAAGATTACCCAAAACACATATAAGGCAATTTATGGGCATACTGATCTTGGAAAGATCTCTTCAGTACTTTTACAGATTGCAGATATTTTGCATCCCCAGCTAAAGGAGTTTGAGGGAAAGATGCCAAGTGTAACAGGGATAGGACTTGACCAGGACCCTCATGCAAGGCTTACAAGGGATGTTATGCAAAGGCTTTCTTATCCACTAGAGGTACCATCATTTCTTTATTTTAGTCATCAGGCAGGCCTTAATGGAAACCTTAAGATGAGCTCATCTGAACCTGATAATACTATTTTTTTAGATGATGATGAACATGATGTGAAAAGGAAGATTTCAAGGGCGCTTACAGGTGGAAGGAATACCTCTGAAGAGCAAAAAAAGCTTGGAGGAGAGCCGGATAAGTGCATGGTTTATGAGCTTTATAAATACCATTTTACTGATGAGTCAAGGTTTAATGAGATTAGAAAAACATGTATTTCTGGGGAGAGAACCTGTGGCGGGTGTAAGAAGGAATGTATTGTGTTTTTCCAAAAGATGCTTAAAGAGCACCAAGAGAAATATAAGAGTATGCTTTCAGTTGCTAAAGAAGTTGTGTTTGGCAAAATGAAGTAAATTTTTTAAGTATTTTAGTCTTTTATGATTGTAGATTAATAAATACTGCTTGTATTTACATTGAATTTTTCTTTACATTATTTAGATAGAATCTGATTGTAAACAAGACAAGTGTTAGTGTTTCATTTAATTTGTTTTTCATTCATAACGATTGATAAATTCAAGATTGCATAAGAATTGGTATTTTACGATAAAATGGTTTATAATGTGTAGTATTTTATGGATAATGGGAGTTATATTCTATTATTACTCGGGGTACACTACGAAAAGAAAGGGACCCACTCATGAATGAGCTGCGACCTTGGAGTTATGAGTAAAAAACCTAGTTTATGCATTATGCGTTCAACATTTCGCATTGAATACGTTTTGCCAATTTCTTATTCAATTAGTTTGGCAACTTGCTTTGAACTTATCGATTTGAAATTATTATCTGCAGACTCGATAACAGATAAAATCCTATCTTTCAATAGGGCGATCTTTTTTTTTGGTCAGCTATGTTGGTCTGCCAGACCTAAGCATAGTTTGAAAATTCTGCTATTTTCATAGTTGCGAATCCAACGATGGACTATTGATTGACTACAACCGAGCAAATTTGCAAGGTACTATTGGTTTTTTCCTTGAGAATTCAATTTCACAATCGGTTTTCGTTCCTGAAGACTTAATATGTTATCACCGGAATAAGAAATAATGTCTACTAGCATATATGCTTTACCTTCGTTGCCAATAAATTAATAGGAAGACTTATAATAGTGTTTATATTTCATACTTGTATGAAGCCTTCAGTGTCTAATTATATTTCCTCTTTGGAAATTCACACAAGTATTAATTGGGACAGTATATTACAACCCGATGATTTAATAATTACTACAAAAACACCTTATGAAAAATATCCGTTAAAAGGAAAAGCGGTTGTTATTTCAAGCAATAAGTTTGTAGAGATAAAAACATTATTAGATGTAAGACACGTTAAAAGGGTTATAGGAGTTGGTGGTGGTACTGCCATAGATGTAGCAAAGACTGTCGCTTCAAAAAGGACTCTTCCGATGATAGCAATTCCTACAATTTTGTCTACCAATGTTTTTTCAACAAATAAGTCTACCATTTTCTTTGATAAAATCACTAGCATTTCTACAACAATTCCAAATAAAGTGATAATACCTTTCGATATTGAAATCAAGTTCACAAAGGTATTTGTTAGCAGGTCTTGCGGATATAATGTCAATACATACTGCATCTAAAGATTGGGAAATTGCTTCCTTTGTAGAACCTATTAATCTGCCTTTATATGAAATAAGCAAGAGCTTACTCAAATCTGCAAAACTGCTTTACCCATTGTTAAAGGAACCAACTGAATTTGTTATACAACAATTTGTCTTTACTCTTTTATATGCGGGCTATATCACAAATACATACACTAACGGAAGACCAGAAAGTGGTTCAGAACATATGGTGTCTAGGGCAATTGATGAACTTTATTCGGATTTACACATACTGCATGGAGAAAGTGTCCTATTCGGCATATTGGCAATGAGTATATTTCAAAACAATGAAGATGATTTTTTATTTGAAGTTGCAAAGGATATGACTTTGTTAAAAATTTTAAAGGAAAATCTTACAAAAAAAGATTTGGTTCAATCATTGTTATATGCCTCAACGATACGGCCCGAAAGATTTAGTATATTTAGTATTAAAAATATGAACAGTTGTATGGCTAATGGAATAGTAGAAAAAATATTCAAAAGGTTGGAAAATGATGAGGATATTACCTTTTTATAAAATCCAAGAAGATGGCACTTATTACCTTGATTCATATAAACTATTTTCCTATACTGATGTGAAAAGTCTTTATGAAAAGGGAGTCACTGTAGATTTTTCTTTTGATAAACCAAGAAAAACGAAAGGCAACATCTTATTTTTGGAGCCGCATCCGGATGACATTGCTCTTTCAGCGGGTCAGTACTTATTAATGAAAATTTCTGAAGGTTTCTCTTGTCACATCATTAGCTTTTTCTCAAAAGCAAGCCTAGCTACATTTCCTTGGAATTCTAAAATTGAAATTAGCCAAGATAAGTATTTCTCACTCAGAGTTTTAGAAAATGATTTATTATTTAGAGAATTTCTTCATGAGAACTTATTAAATTTGAATTTGCCACAAGCACTTCTGAGGGGATATCTTTCAGTAAGCGATCGAGTTTCAAACGAAGATCGAGAAGTTATAAAATACATTAAAAGCAAGGTTAAAAAATATGTCGATGAAAATGGAATTGAAGAAGTCATATCACCTCTAGGTATTGGATATCATGTAGACCATCTTATTACTTACGATGTAGCTCTAAGTATAAATCACAAAAAAACAATTTTTTATTTAGATTACCCTTATGCTAATAGCACACATTTGACAAACAAAAGATTAGATGAGATATTAAACTCAAAAAAAATTAAATTTATTTACTATCCTGCAGATGAAAAATCTATAGATTTTAATTCCACAATGTTGTCTTTTTATAAGAGTCAATTTGATGATATTGATAAGCATCAATGGATTTCTTTATTAAAAGAAAGATTTAGAGCATGCCAATTTGAAACATTAAACACTGATCAGGAATATATGTATAAAATGTGCAATTTAAAATGAAAATTACCTTTATAGATGATGAACCTGAAATTTACCCTCACAAATATGGCGGCAAGGCTTTTATGATAGTTAGCACTGCTGAAGAACTAGCCAAGATACACAATATCGAAGTTAGTATAGTTAGCCAATCAATAAAATCAAGTTTGGATAACTTTTATCTTAACGATGTGTTATATAAGGTAGCAACGGGCTACACTACAGTGAGTACGCTTCTCAGTGAAATAAAAAACTCAGATGTGTATAATGTACATATGTGTTCCTTCGGAATGCCTTTAGTTCCAAATAAACATGATAAACTCTCGGTTTATCATTTACATGATATAATGTTTTCTACAGCGGATATTGGTAGCCATTTAGACAAAATATTATCTTATAATTACGATTACGTTGTTGCACCCTCGGAATTTGCGGCCTCAGTATTGAGAAATGTTGCACCTTGGAAAGAATGGAATAATTTGCATGTAATTCCAAGAGGTCTTCATCCCAAACTTTTATCTAACAATCTTAATCTGAATGATAATGAACGAGCTAGATTCGAACAATATTATCCTATTATTTTTTTTCCTAATAGACCTATCTTTTATAAAGGTTTTAATTTTCTTGTTGATTTGATAGAGCCTTTAAAAAAAAAATATGCTAATCCACTTATTATTACAACTGGCGAGAAATGTGACAGTAATATCATGGGCGTAGGTTGGCTAGAAAAAGAACGCATGTCTTTGATTTATAAATTAGCAGACGTTGTTTTTATTCCAACATTATTGCCAGAATCTTTTTCACAAGTTTGTATAGAATCTATAGCTTTGAAAACAAATGTAGTAACATTCAAAACAGGTAATATCCAAAACTTGGCTGAAGAATTTTCAAGTATCATTACTGTTGAGCCAAATATTAACTCAATCATTAAAGGAATAATTTATTCTATTGACCGTCCTTTTTGCGACTCAGATAAAAAAAAAGTTATCGAAAAGTACTCTATTACCAACGTGATAAATAAACTATTAGAATTGTATAAAACTCCTCCCCCCGAGAACAGAGAAATTTCTTTTTCTCAGGGATATTTTACGCGACCAGACATTATTTATGGTGAAGATACAGTTTACACAATTATCAGAAATAAAATTCAACGACACTTTATTAGTGTGGACCAATACGCAGTGCTTAAATTCTGTCAAAAATATAAATCTGATGAGGAGATAAACGTATTAGACCAAACCATCAAAAAGAACTTGCAAAGTTTAGTAGATGAAAATCTGATAGTGAGGATTCGATTATGAAAAAAATACCTTTTGCAGATACTACTGTTATTGAAGAGTTTTGCAATATGAGATGTTTATATTGTGATGATAACAGTGAGTTTCGTTATAATAACGGAAATATTATTACACCAAAGAGTTGGTTCGTTAAAAAGAAGGCTTTGATGAAAGATAAAGTCCTGTCAGGATTAAATTTATGGGAAACATACTCAGAGAATATAGAAATTCTAATCAAAAAGTTTGATGTTCATACTCTAAAAATAAGTGGTGGTGAAATATTTCTTGATGAAAATCTTTTATTTGAATTCTTAGAAAAATATTCTAATAAGTTCGCACAAATTCAGATACTCACTAATGCTTCGAGATTAGAAGAAGAAACAATGGTCCGGTTGAAGCAATATCAGAACATTGTTTTCCAGATATCATTAGATGGCATTGATAAAAAAACTAATTTTGCAAGAACGAGAAATAATGCAGTATTGCAAAAAAAGATTTTATCTGGTATTCAAAACATAATTTCAAGCAAAATCCCGATAGAAATTAACTCAGTCTTAACAAAATATAATACTGCGCGCTTTGATGAGTTTCTTGATTTTTTTAGTGAAACAGAAAATTTAGTAATATTTCCTAGACCCGTAAGAAATCACCCAGAGTTGTTCCCTGTTTTAGAAGATATCAAGAGGTTTGCTAAGATATTATATGATTATCCTAAGTATGAAAAAATTTTACCTCACAAAAACTATATTTCTAGGATTTATTCAGTGCTTAAAGCAGAAAAAGATTGGAAATGTTACGTTCCCAGATTTGTTATTGGAATGGATAATTATGGAGAAGTAAAAGGTTGTACTTGTTCTTCTGTCATTCCTAACAAAGGCAAGATTTCTGAGTTAACTGAATATAACACTGATTCATACTCTTGCTCACTTTGTACTACACAATATGAATTATTCAATATGCTCATTGATAAAGAAATAAAGTTTGATGAACTTTTTAGAATTCCTAGTCTTTCGAAGATGTCAATTATCCCTTATTTGAAAGAGACTATTGAGGACATTATAAAATGAAGCTAGCAATTCACTGTTCTTGGCCGATAGAGTCTGGTACGATAGGAGGAACCGAAAGATTTGTATTGAATCTTGCAAAAGGCTTAAATAAGAAAGAAATAGAAACTTACATTATAGCCGCAAACAGAAAATCAGAACTTGAAGTTGAGGGGGTAAAAGTTTTTGGAAAACTTCCAACATGGGTCAAAAAACCTGTTAATGAACATTTTTATAAAAGATATATCATAGGAGATAAATTTACTATGCGTAGTATTGAGAGATTTTCGCAATTCGTTGCCGAACAACTTTCTTTTTTTAATTACGATCTTCTTCAAGTAAATGCTTTTTTGTACGGGATTAATCTAAAAACTAAAGTAAAAACTATTGTAACTAACCATGAAAACCCTGATGAATTTGACAATTACTGGGGAACGGGCGCATTCGCGGTCTTCAAAGAATACGTTAAAAATATCGATTGTTCCCATAGATTGATTGTACCTTCTAGATATTATTCGAATTTATTTAGTCAAGAATTTAATAAAAAAGTTGAACCAATTCCCCTAGGTATTGATTTGATTGATTTTCCAATTAAGACAAGGAAAAAAAAAACAAGACTGAATATTCTTTTTCCGGCAAGATTTTCAATTATGCAAAAAGGACAAGATATTGCCGTGGAGGCATTAAGAATTCTCAAAGAGCAAGGTATTGAATTCTCCTGCACATTCTCTGGATATGATATGGATACATACCCTGATGACATTAAGATAATTCAGCGTAAAATTTCAGAATATAATTTAGAAGAAAATGTCCATTTGAAAAAGTACGATGATATGCTAAATGCATATTATTTGCATAACATGGTTCTTTCTTGTGAAAAATATTGCTCTTTTGGTTTGTCCATTAGCGAATCATTAGCATTAGGAATGCAAACAATATTGCCTAGTATTCCTACTTATTTAGAGATTGCACTAGGATATAGTCATGCGCATTTTTTTAATATTGATTCAATAGATGATCTTGTTAAGACAATAATTTCTGCAAAAGATTCACCTGTAGAAATTGATGATATATATAGATTTAGACAAAAAAATAATTTTAATAACGCCATAGAAAAATACTATAACTTATTACTTGGAGAATGTTGAATATTGTATCTATTTTTAATTGATTTGAATTATATAATTTAGAAGTGCTTTGAATGAACAACAGAAATAGCGGTACCATTAATCGGGAGGATGTTGCTAGGTTTCGCAATATTTTGCGAACACTAAGTTGTAATTTTCATCTTTTTTCTCCAGTAATAACTTTAATTGAACAGGGAATTGAAAATGAAAACTATCTCGTTAATTATAAGAATTGCAAATATGTGTTTAGAGTATATAATAAAAAAAAGGACATAAAAGAAATCGAATATGAGCTTTATGTGATTAAACATTTAATCAAAGAAAAACTCAAAATTCCTCTTTTGATTAGCGATGTTAATAACAAGCATATAATAGCTTTTGAGGATAGATTTGCAGTTCTTATGAGTTATGTTGAAGGTTCTCATATTCCATGGCTTCCAATTTCGCAAAAATTAGCCAAAAATATCGCTGTGGAAGTATTTAAACTGAAGATTGCTTTAGAAACAATAAAGCTTAAAAGAAAAAAGTATATGTGGTCCAAATTTCCGATTAGCAATTTCAATTACGAACTTATTTCAGAGAAAAAAAATATGCTAGAACAATTGGGCAATTTGGATTATAGCAAGTTCAAAAAAAGTGTAATTCATTCTGATCTTTCAAGGGAAAATCTTTTAATAAAGGATCACGAAGTTGTCGCAATACTTGATTTTGATGATGTAACCTATGATTACTATGTAATCGAATTAGCAAATGTTATTACCCAAATATTTATTTCGGGAGAAAAAGGTGTTGATTGGCCCGCGCTTAATGTATTTTGGGATAATCTAAAAAAAAGAATATTTTTGAACAGATCAGAAATTGAGGCTCTTATTCCTTTTATGTTGCATCGAAATTTTATTGTTCTTTCCGTTTGTGAACAAAAGGACAATTACTTTAAAGATATTTCTACATCCGTGATTAATAAGATCAAATATATTCTAAAGGATAGAAAAAAAATCTGTAGTGTGTTAAAATAAGTTTTTCAATAGAGAGATGCTTATAAATTAGAGACATTGAAGAAACTATATTCTTGCACATTATTGTGCGTATCTAAAAAAAGGGGGGATATGAAATGAAAAAGATTTTCTTAGCATTGCTTGTAAGCTTTGCACTATTAACAGGATTTGTTTCGGCCGGATTTGAGGATTTGGGTTTTGATTATTACACAACTCCGATTGCTACCGCCGGCGAACTTGTGCCTTATGGCGACTCGTTTGTTTTGTATACGAATGGCGATAGTAGTACCGACTACTATGTTGATTTTAAGGATATAGTAACGACCGATGTACAATACGATTGGCAGGCTTTATACCTTGTTGGTTTAGAAGGTGTGACAGTAGCTGACCTTGAAGCTTATTATACTGGAAAAGGTGAGCCTTGGGAAAGTTATCTAAAAGCAGCCGCAAATGGAATTAAAGCTTTTGCGTATATTGATACAGAAGATGCATCAGAGGGACCATTCACGCCACATATTTATGATGGCTTACACCATTTTTTTGGAATTGCAGACATTGAAATGAGAATTCCAGGAGATTATCCTTGCGGAAAATATACAGTGCAAACAAATGATGAGACGACTACATTTACAATTATAATAAGTAGCCCTGAGTGCGATGCGGATAGTGATGGAGTAAGTAACGTTATGGATTATTGCCTAGAAACAAAAGCGGATTCACCTGATGTTTTTTTAGGTGTAAATAGATGGATTTGGGATGGCGATAGTTGGGAAACAACTAAACCTAAAGGCAAAGGAAAAGGACCTACTTTTGCGCCAACAATGGAATATACGCTTGGATGCAGTTGTGAACAGATACTTGAAATACTAAAAGATAAGACCTACCTTGATTTTGAAGGGCACGATAAATTTGGATGTAGCCAAAGCATATTACAGGAATGGAATGAAGGTTGGTATCCTCTAGATAGTATCCTTGTAAGCCCATATAATGCATTGCCTGAGTATCCAGAGCCAACAACCACAAATGTTATGCTAAAGGAACTAGAAGAGTACAAGCTTATCGCAAGTGGTGTTTGGGAAAGGTTAGGTGGCAATATGTTTGATGCCCAATATAGTGCAAAAACTCCTAATTTTATTTGGGGCGAACAAGGCGATTATCTAAATGGCGATTTAACTATAAATGGAAACCACTTGGATTGGGGACCACTTCAGGAGACTACACATATCTACGAGATGGCTTATTCACCATTAGTTGACGAATATACAGCTTTCCTTATCTGGATGAACGACCCTGCCAAGTATGTAGATAACTATGACCAGCCATTAACTGTAGACGTTATCTTAAAGCTTAGGTAAAAAATATTTTTTTATTTTTTTATTATTAGAAAAAAGGAATTATAAAAAATAAGTAAAAAAAATTATTTGATTTCAAGCATTTTCTTTTTGGTCTCTTTTATCTTTAGCTTGGGCATTGTAATCTTTAAAACGCCGTCTTTGTATTCTGCAACGGACTTTTCGCTATCAACCTCACTAGGCAAACTAAATTGCCTATAAAATCCTGAGAAGTTTCTTTCATACCTATAGATCCCTTGTTTTTTATCTTCGTCTTTCTTCTCTTTCTTGGTCTCTGCTTTAATCTCTAGGCTATCTTCACAAACGTTTACCTTTATATCGTTTTTAGTTAAGCCAGGAAGCTCCACTTCTGCAATTACCTCCTTTTCCGTCTCATATATGTCAGATAAAGGAAGCCTGTAATTACTTTCTATTAAGTCTCCTCTGCCTTTTGGCCCCTCAAGCATCAGAGGGTTTTTGTAAGGGTCTATACCAAAATAGCTGTCAAATAAAGAGTCCATTTGCTCTTGCATCCTGCGCATTTCATCCCAAATAGAATTTATTCTTGCCATAATATACACCTCCGTTTTTTTACAATAGTGGGTAACATGCGGAAATATTTAAATTTTTCGATTTTTATTTAATTCTTTTAAATTAAAATGAGATTATTTCATTTTTTTAGAAATCTTTATATATTATAAGTAGCTCTTAACTAAATATGGTAAGGCAAATTGTAATAAAAAAGGTAGATAAGCCAAGGAATATTGATTTCGAGAAGGATGTGCAGTGGCTTTGTGATTCGTTTGGTTTTTCTACAGGGCGAGATTCAAGCAATATTTCAATGTCAATACTTACAGGGATTTTAAAGGAGATTTCTTTGCAAGGCAGCACTTCAACTGAGAGTATTTCAAAGAAGTTAGGGCTTGAGGTTCAAAGGGTCAATTATCATTTGAGGTACTTAATAGATTTGGGGCTTTTATATCGCAGTAAAAGAAGGATATTTATCAGGGAAGGAAGCATTAGCTTGGCAATAGAAGAGATTAGAGATGATGTGAACAAAATATTTGACTGTATGACTAAAATTGGAGAGGATATTGATAAAAAGCTAGGCTTTGAAAAGCGAAGATAGTTTTCTAAAAGATGATTTTTACCATGATCAGATTTCTAAGATTATAGTTTACAAAACAGCTAAATAATATTTTATCCAAATAGGTAGCGAATATTGCTTCTCAAATTAATAGAAACAATTAGTCATAGGGTTGTTAAACCTATTTTAGCATTTGTTATGTAAATGTTAATAACTTAAAAAAAGCTATTTAAAGATTATTCAAAAAGAACGGAAGTAATCTTGTTTGCAACATCATTAAAAAGGGACTTGTAGCTATTATTGAAATCTATCACTGGAACCATCGCAGTCATTGCTTTTACAAATTCTTTATCAAATTGAATTTTAGCAAGCAGTGAAATATTATTTTCTTTAGCAAAATCAACTATTTTATCGCCAATGTCAGAATTGATATCGTATTTATTTATGATTAGGCCTTTTTTCATTCCAAAATGATCAACAACGCTTAGTGCCCGCTTTAAATCTGAGAAGCCTGAAGGTGTTGGTTCTGTTACTAACAGAGCATAATCGTTTCCTGTTACGGAAGCTATTACTGGGCAACCTATCCCTGCTGATGCATCTATTAGCATAATCTCAGAATTTGGTGAAATCTCTTTTGCTTTTTTCCTTACTTCATAGACTACTTTGCCGGAGCCTGAGAATCCTGGCATAAGCTGAGCACTCGCAATTAAAAATCCATATTTTGTTTTTGAAAAGCCTATTTTTGCGTTATTTATATCTTTTAATGATATGGCTTTTGTTGGGCAAACTAATTCACAAGCCCCACAACCTTCACATCCAAATTCTTTTACCATTGGGTAACCATCACTTAATTTTAAAGCATCAAAGTAACAGGCATCTATACATTTATTGCAATTAATGCATTTTTTTTTATCTACAAATGCAATTTGGTTTGTTGAAAGATATTTCCATTCATTGTATTTCTCCTCAGGGATATTGAAGAGTAATGAAAGATTTGATGTATCTACATCGCAGTCTGCGCATACAAGTGAATGGGATTTAGAAAGAATTAGAGCTAATGAAGCGATAATACTGCTTTTTCCTACTCCTCCTTTTCCAGATAAAACAACAATAGATTTCATTTATTTTATCACCGAATTTATGTTAGGGATTAAAACAGGAATTCCTTTTGAATATGCTTTTGCAATATCTTGGGAGTAAGGTATTTCTAAGGCTATGTCCTTTTTGTATTTAGAAGCAAGCTTTAGGATTTTTGATTTATCGCCAAGGTCTGAGCGATTCAATATTATAGAGCAATCCTTTTTTAAGGTCTCTAAAAGCTTTAGAATAATTTCTAGGTCATGGCTTCCTAAGGGTGTTGGTTCAGTTACAGCAATTATTTGTGTTGCAAGCTCAAATGAGGCTATTACTGGGCAATGTGAGCCTGCAGCAGTGTCGATTATTATGTAATCATAATCTTTTTTTGTTGCTTCTATCTCTTCGTTTAAATGGTTTACAATGAATTCTGAGACGGGCTCGTTTTCTTTTAGCTCACCAGAAAGAAGGCTTAATTTTTCTACATTGCCAAAGTATATTTTTCCTATTTCCTTTTTATTCCAACTAATAGCTTTATATGGACAGATTATTTCACAAGCACCACATCCATTGCATTGCTTTGGAATGAATATAGGGAATTTGCCTTTAAGTGATACAATTGCTTTGTTTTTACAAACAGTTCCACAAATACCGCATTTTTGGCATTTTGAATTGTCAAATATTGGGATTCTTTGATATACTTTTTTTTGTTCTTTTAATTTGCAATTTAGCAAAAGATGGTCGTTTGGACAATCAACGTCTGCATCTACTAAAAGAACGCAATACTCTTTTGAAAGAGATAGTGCAAGTGATGTGGATACTGTTGACTTGCCAGTACCTCCTTTGCCACCTGTGATTGCAATAATTTTAGCCATTTTGTTTTCCTAAAGATTTTTTAGTTCTCGCTTACGCTTGCTCAAAATCTTACTTAGTTGGTCTCTTATCAATGAATATCCACTTGATGCCTACCTTGTTCTCATCTAATGCTTGTGCCCGCAGTCATCTGTTTTGTCTTTTAGAGAATCGAGATTTTCTATTACTTCTCCTGCTCTCTTAAAATTCCCTGTTTTAAGTCGCATTCCTTTTTCTTGGATTAAAGATATTGCTCTTCCACCAATGCTTTTTGCAAAGATAATAGTTGGATTAACTGCATCTTGAATCTGCTCTATTGGGCTTTTAGATGGGTCGGCATGGTCTAAATCATTTGGGATTATTTCTAATCTATTTTTTGATACATCATATAGCCCAAAAAAGGGTGCATGGCCAAAATGCTCACTTATTTCAGAATCTATTCCATTGTTATTCATTAAAGGAATGAATATTCGCTCGTTAGTGACCTTTTTTGGTGATTCTTTTAATGACTCTTTTGGTGCTTGAGAGTGTGGCTTTGAAATGTCTGTTATCTGATTCAACTCACCATTTAAGAAATCTCTAAGTGCCTCTTTTACTGTTCCCTTTCCAGAATAGATAGTTATCCCTAGTTCTTTTAGAACTGATGTTGAGTTTGGCCCAAGCTGACCTGTAATGACCACATTTACGCCAATCTGGCCTAATTGCTCAGATGCCCTTATCCCTGCGCCATGGCCTTGTATTGTTCCTTGATTTGGAATCGCTTCGTGTTTTTTTACCTCTTTATCTTCTACATCAAATATCTGAAAGTATTGGCATCTTCCAAACCTTTGATCTAACATACTATTTTCATCTTCTCCAACTGAAGTTATTGCAATTTTCATTTTATCTCCTCGATTTTTTTATTCTCTTGTCATGAGATTACCGCATTTAGGGCAAGTTTTTTTGTTGCAAGGCTCTCCTAATACGTGTGGCTCTGTATGCCCACAACTGGGGCAAACACAATTCCCACCGGGACCTGCGTTAAAGCCACCTCTGCCTAGTCCTCTTCCCTGTCCTTGTCCTCGTCCTATTCCTCTACCTGCTCCTACAGGCCCTGTTCCATCTTTTCTTGGCACGCTATATTCACCTCCGTGAATTTTTATTGCTTTTCCCTTGACAAGTGCCAAGGTTACTTTTTCTCTAGCTTTTGCTAGGGTTCTTTGAAATGTAGATTGATGAATCTCCATCTTTTCTGCACCTTCTATTTGGTTTAACTGTTCTAAATCTGATAATCGCATTGCTTCTAATTCATCAATTGTTAGCTCCACTTCTTCAAGTTGGCTTAATGGGATTGCCTGAGGCTTGAAATAAGTGACATCGGGTTCAAATTCGACGAATCTTATTTTTCTTGGTCTTGCCATTATGCATAATAATGCAAAATGATATATAAACTTATCGGTTGGGTGAAGAAAATAATGCAATTAAGGAACAACCAGATTAACTATTCGAAGATCCCTAGTGATTCAAATTTAGACATATATGCGAAACATTTATATATAATTCGCATTTTCATATACTTATGAAGCTTTCGATAACAGAGTTAAAAGTCATTTCAGAGATAGGAAATGGAAATAAGCACATAACTGATATAGTTAAAGCTCTAAAATTAAGCGATTCTCAAGTGTATAGAGTTATTCAAAGTCTTAAGAAAAAAGGCATTCTAAAAAAGAATACTGAACCAAGTGAAAAGACCCACGTAAACAAGCTCTTTAAACTATTATCAAGAGCAAACAATCTTTCAGAACCTATGTCAGGAACGGGTCTGCAAATATTTATAGCTTTAATTGACCCTAAAACAGTCACTCAAGTTGAACAGGAAACAAATCTTCATAAGACTACCATTCTAAAAAAGATTAGGCAAGCAAGAAAGATGAGCTTTCTAATGATCAAAAAGAACACTTATCAAATTAATTACAAAATATGGTCTGATGCAAAAGAATTCTTTGTAGAATTAAAAAAATATGAAGAATCAATAGATGATAGAGTTCCTGTCACTTCAACAATATATTTCAAAAACGACAAAGAAATACTTTTTTCAAATAAAGATGAACTTGATGCGACACTTACAGGATTTTCAGCTTACAAAGATTTTGGAATAAAAATATACAACATAACTTATTACTACTATCTTCCAAAAAAAGAATTAACCAAAAAAGAGGTTTTTACTCATTCATTATTAATAGTTGAAAAAGAGAAAAAAATACAAAATCTCATAATCCTTGCTTTATTTTATGCAAAGTATAAAAAAGAATTAAAAGACATCAAAAGCTTAATAATCGATGACCTTAACAAAGTGTTTAATGGAGAAAAAGTCCAAGACTACCCTACTCTTAAGGAAATAAAAGACAGAGCAGAAGTCTATAATATTGAGGTATAAAAATGATTAATGATTTCAAAGATATTGAAGAATTTTTCAAAGAACTAGATAAATCAATGAAAAACACTATTGAAATATTTACGATTGGTGGAGCTGCATTACTCCGAAGAGGTATGAAGGCCGCGACAAAAGACATTGATATCATCGTTTCAACAAAAAAAGAATTTATTGAACTCCAAACTGCCTTAAAGAACATAGGCTTTCAAGGACAGATTCCTGGAAAAGAATACACTCACATGAATCTTAGCCAAATATTTCAAAGAGGAGATTTCAGAATTGATCTTTTTGAAAAAGAAGTATGTGGCAAATTCTCACTTACTGAAGAAATGAAAATAAGGGCAGAGAAAGTAATTAATCTTGATCACGTAAAGGTTTATCTTTGTTCAAATGAAGACATATTCTTATTCAAGACAATGACTGAAAGAGAAGGTGATATCACAGATTGCATAAACATAGCAACACTTCAAAATCCTGACTGGAACATAATACTATCTGAACTAAAAAATCAAATAAGTAAAAGCAAACAAGATGTATGGATTACTTGGGTTGGAGAAAGACTTAATATATTAGAAGATAGAAATTTGGATATCCCGATCATGAAAGACATCGATAAACTCAGGGACGGATATTTCGATGATCTTGAAAAAAGACAAAGTAAAGAGTAATCAGTTCTCATAACCTTCTTTCAACATACTCAGCCCAAATACTCCATCACCCACTCTTACAAATACATTGTGCGTATCTCTCATGAGTACTGCAATGACTGTTCTTTCGGGTGTCTTTCCTTTGCTTGATTTTGTCTTGAGTATCTCTTTTGTCAAATCTACATAGTGCATAGGTTTCTTCTGTTCTTTGAGTGCTTTGTATCCCATATCATAAAAAGATCCTTTCTGTACTTTTGTATCTTTCATGGTTTTTACCTCCATTTAGCTTTGTTCCTACAGTTATCCCAGAAGGCAAATAAATCGCTATCATCTGGTCTTTTCCAAGCGCTTGGAGATAAACCCAATCGAAATGTTACACATCTCAAACCAAATTTATCTTAATTAGAAGTATTATGTTTTTTTCTTAATATTATTTTTGCATAAAGTTTACCAAAATATATCTTTATGTTGGAAACTAGAGTCCAGTGTCAAGTCTTTTTAAAGCACAAATCGGAGAAAATCTATAAAATGACTAAAGATAATAAAGAAAATACTAAAAACCTAGACGACACAAGACAAAATAAAAAAGAATTTTATACTCGAAACTAGAGTACACGCCGACCCTAGTCATATTCAACTCTTGGTGCAAGTATGAATGATAATGATACCTTATCAACCTCTATGAAGTCAAGCTTTAATGGGTATTCTTCGCTGAAATGAAGGTCACATTTTCCCGATAGCTTTGAGGCACTGGCCATCTTTTTTAGATACTCAACAGAATATTTGGATTTAACTTTTTCGTTTCCATCATAATTAATTGTTACTGTATCCCCTGATAAAATCTCTGTTTCGTTTTGGGATAAATCGCCTTCTGCTTTGATTGTGAGTTTGTTTTTCTCCGCAATAAAAGAAAGTGAATCAGCTACAATATCTGCATCATCAATCGCACTTGAAAGTTGTTTTGAATCCATGGAAACCTTTACTTTAAAATTAAGTTCAGGTACTTTTTGTTCATTTTCATCAGTATCGATAATTGGTAAAAAAAACTTTCTTTTTGAAGATCCTGAAAGCACTATCTTTAGCTTGCTTTTTCCTTCCAGCTCTAAAGAAATCATATCGCTTTGCTCAGCTCTTCTGAGTATTTGCTTTAGATTAGAAAGATTTATAGCAATCTCTGTAGGAGCTTCAACCTTGTATTCTACAAATGAACTGGATAACAACTTGAATATTACCATTGCAACATTTGCAGGGTCCATTGCAACAAGTTCTATTGCATCTTTGTTTATTTTGAATCTGGCTTCATTGACAAGTTCAGAAATTATTGATATGCTCTCTTTTAAATATCTTGGTTCCGCAAGCGTTAGTTTCATCTTTGATACCCCATTTAACGATAATTAGAGATTAAAATTACATATATTTAAATTTAACTATCACTTAGAAGAGATATTTAGATATTTAGTACATCTCCTTCTTTAAGTATCATTACTTTTGAGAGTTTTTTTGATTCGCAGAAATCTTGGAAAGATTTTGCACAATCTATTGTGCTATGTGCAGGTATTACTATTTCAGGGGATAATGTCTCTAAAAGCATTTTATGGTCTTCTCTTGAAGCATGTCCTGATACATGGACATCCACAAATACCTTGGTGCCCTTAGATTCTAGACTGGCTTCTAAAGCTTCCCGTCTCAATTCATTGTCTCCCCCAGGAATTACATTACAAGAAAATATTACTGCATCGTCTTTTCTAAAACCGAAATCACCTTCCACCATTCTTGAAAGAATTGCCTTCTTTTCAGCCTGATGTCCTGTGACTGTTACAAGATATTTCGAAGGCTTTCCTCTTAATTCTTTTAGGAATTTACTAACTTGACGCCTATATGAAAAACAGATTGCATTTTTTGGTATTTTGAATATATTGCTTTCAGTTGCGGCATCAAGATATTTTTTTAGGCTTCTGCCCAAAAAAACAGGCTGTCTTTTAAGCTGTTTTGCGAAGTCACAGATACTTTTTATTCGGGCGATATGAGATGCAAAGGTTGTTATGATTACTGCATTTTTATCGTCTATGTTTTCATCAAAAAGTATATCTTTTAGCATATTGTGGGCTACTGCTTCAGAAGGTGTTTTTCCAAGCTTATTGCCATAAAGTGTATCTTGGATTAATAATTTAACAGGACCAACTTTTTTTAATCGTTGTTTATTTGGTTTTTTACCTATAATAGGGGTGTTATCAAATTTATAATCATTAGCATATGCAATTTTTCCAAGAGGTGTATGTATTATTACTAGAACTGTTTGAGGTGTAGAGTGGGTAATTTGTATGAATTCAACTTTTAGATTTTTTGATATCCAATAAATTGCGTTTGGATTTAAATCTATTATTTTATTCTTGATTTTTATGTTTTCTTCGCTACAAATATGTCTTAAAACTGAACATGTGAATTTTGTTCCAAGGATTTGAGCATTTGGAAAAAAAGGAGCAAAATAAGGTATTGCACCAACGTGATCTAGATGAGCGTGGGTGGGAACTATTGCTTTTACAATGTGAGCAAATTTTTGGATTTTTCTAATATCTGGGGCTGCGTTTGCTTCAAGAAGTTTTAGGTAATCAACCTTGGCAACATCTTCTTCTTCAGTTAAAGAAATGTAATTAGGCATATGAAGACCCATATCAATTATTATTGCTTCATCATTGTAGCGAACAAGCGTCATGTTCCGTCCGATTTCTAAAAAACCGCCAAGTGAATGTATTTCGATCATTTTGTTATGATTCTTCATATTATTTTGTTCTCATATTAATATTTTTGCTAAAACAAAAGAGCTAAAACAAAAGAATTATAAGCATATTGGCAAATTGTTGTTTTAATGAAACATAAAATATCTGTGACAATATTGATTTTGCTTTTATTTTTTGTTGCTCAAGCGTTTGGGATCTTTACATTTGCATATGATGCCAAGGTTTTTGTTTCTGAAGGCAATGTGGTGATTGCCCATCCAGATACTGCTATTGGTCAAAGACCTGTGCAAACTAACTTCTCTTTAGTTATTTGGTTGGCAGTTGGTGTCACTATTGGAACAATACTCGCATTATTGATTGCCAAGTTTAAACAGACTAAAATCTGGATTGTTTGGTATACCTTGGCCATTTTTATTTGTATTGCTACAACATTAGGGGTTTTTATTAAAAATAGATTTGTTTTGTTTGGAATAGCTGCTATTCTTGCAGGTTTTAAACTATGGAAGAAAGGAGGATTTTTGGCAAATGTCATAGAGATATTTATATATTCTGCAATAGCCATAATTGTCTCTCCATTGTTAAACGTTACTTGGGCAATAATCCTTTTGTTATCGATATCAGTTTATGATTTTATTGCTGTTAGATTATCAAAGCACATGATCACTTTAGCAGAATTTCAAAAGGGAACAAAGCTTTTTGCAGGGATACAGATTGGATATAAAACTAAAGATCTTAAGGATATGCAAAACCAAGATAGAAAAGAAACAAAAACAAAAGAAGAGCTAGGTAAAAGTACAAAAGATAAAAAAATAAATGAGCAAGAATCTAAAACGGCAATTTTAGGTGGAGGGGATATTGCTTTTCCATTGATTTTGAATGCTACTTATTTTCATTATGTGTTATCGATTACTGCAATAAAAAGTGTCTCTGTTTTGATTTGTCTAATTCTTGTGCTTTTTCAAACATTGGCTTTGTTTTTTTTGTTTTGGATTTCTAAGAAGGGAAGGTATTATCCTGCGATGCCATATTTAACTTTCGGTTCAGTTGTTGGGATTTTAGTTTCTTTGATGTTTATATAGGATATATTTTTGATTATCTATTTTCTATTTTGATAAAGATTTTTAAAGTGGCGATGAATTTCGTTTCAATTTTAATTATTGTGAAGGGATTAAAAATGGATTTGGAACAAGAGATATTTGATGATGTTTTAGCTGAAACGAAAGTATATATTCCAAAGGATTGTGATTTATCAAATGAAAAAAATGCTGAAGAATTTACCTATGGATTTTATGATGCTCTAAAGGCTATGGAATCTATGATGCCTTTAGAAATCCCAGATATAAGTCATTTAATCACAATTACTGATGAATGTGATGAGTTGGAAAAAGCGCCATCTCATTGCAAAGAAGTAAGTTTTATTCTACCCTACACCTTGGACACTAAAGTTATAAGAGAATTTGAAATGGGAAAAAGAGACTATTTGTTAAAGCATCCTGATAAAAAGAAACCCGTGAGATATAATTTTAGAGAGATTAATGATGTTTTTAAAATACCTGGTTTTGATATTGATGAGTTTGCTACTGCATTTTATGATACTAGTCTTGGAAAAAAAATAAAAGATGTTAACTCTTTTGATAACAGAGTAATTAGCAAAAGAAGGTCTTCGGATCTTGATTTTGATTCTTTTTGTTTAATTTTAAGGGATAAAACAATTACATTAGAAGATAATAAAAGTTATCTGATTTTAGAAACCCAATGTTTTGATGAAAACAGTGGGAAAGTATATGAATGTTATTCTACAATAATAGTTGGAGAATTGATATATTTTAAGAGGACTAAAGAAGGTTTTGTTGAAAAGGTCGTTGCTCAAGCAAAAGGAGTGGAAAAAGAAGAACATTCAATTCTTCGTGAGATTGCTAAAGAATATGGTTTCAAGGGCTGTGTTTGTGCTTGGTATATTCCTTGTCAAGAGATTATTCCTGTTGAGTATTCGAAGTTAGTTCTCAAATAATAATAATAATAATAATAATAATAATGGCCAGGGCAGTAGTATAAATTGTATACTCTATTAATTTTTTTTCGTTTGCTTAATCAGTATTTGTGTACTTTGATTTCGTAATTTTATTATTTATAGGCTTTGATTTTTTGGTTCAAAGTAAGAAGAGGCTGATTCACTACAAGGTTATATTTGAACTATCCAGGGCACCTTTAAATCATTTATGCCAAGGTTTTTTATTTTTTAATTAAATGTATGAATTTTGGAAACAAAAAGGCTTCAATTGTTAGCAAAGAGATATAAGAAATTTATGCTTGAAAGATTATTTGCGTTCTTAAAAATAGCTTTTTAAAAATGGCTTAATGTTTTTTGTGTCCCTTTAAGGCCATAGCTTAATGGCTCAAGTAAAAAGCCGTCTTTGGCGGCTATTGTTTCTACTCCTGTCTCTTGCTTAATGAGCCTTGCCTGAGAGATTATGTTTGCATTGATCATCTTGATTCCAAAGTGGGTTAAAAGGAGTATTGATGGTCTTGCATCTTTTGCAAATTTTATGCAGTCATCAGTATTCATAAGCCCTTCTTTGGATATGCCTTGTGGGTTTTGGACATTTATTATTAAAACATCGCACCCCACATACTGTTTTGCAACATCTTGAGAATATTGTGTATCTGAAGTGTATCCTACAGAAAAATCACTTGAGAAAAATTTAAAGCCTAGGTTTTCACAAGAGTGGATTGTTTTTGTTGGAAATATGTCAATGTCATTTATTGCCAGTTTCCCTTTTTCATCAAGTACTATGAATTTTTCTACTGCAGATCTATAATATGGATCTAATACAGGGTATATTCCTTTTTCAGGTTCGCCTAATATGACATCTTTACAGGATACTAATACGCCTTTTTTATCAAGCCCACCTAAAGTCATGGCCGAGATTACTGCATTTAAGTCTCCTGAATGGTTTAGATGCCTATGACTTACAAAGACTGCTGTTAGTTCTCTTAGGCTTAAACTCATCCTTCCAGCATCAGAGATACAACCAGGTCCAGGGTCAAGCAAAAATACTTTATCATCGAATTTTAAAAGAATTCCTCCTGCACTAAGATATCGCTTTCCTGTAACAAGTGCGTCTCCGGATGTTCCTAGAACTAGGATTTGGCTAACCATATGCTTTATTAAATGATGAAAAGTTTATATATTTATCTTTAAGAGAAAGGTTATTTGTTAAAACACATTATTTTTAAGGTGTTGTGATTTTTTTATTAGTTTATTCAAAAATTGTTTAAGGGTATTATTTTCTAAATATTGTTTTTGGTAAATGAGTTTTAAAGTGTATTTTTGCTCTTTGAACAATAAGTGAGCAAAGTGCATTAATGTTATGTGCATTAATGTTATTTAAACCGTTAAGTTATAATATTTTATTTGTTAATTAGTGTGTATTTAGTGGGTACTTGAAGCGATAATCTAAATCCGAATTGTTAATTTTAGGATACGAAGAGTTTAAATATATCTACAAAAAAGGTTTGGGTATTCTTTTTAATAGATTAGTAGATCTTAGAGTTATTAGAAAATATGGAGATTGAGAAAGTGAAAAATTTGCATATTGGTATTAAGAGTTTTTGGAAAATTGGTATTAATATTATGAAAGGTTTTTTGATTGGGGCTGCAAATGTTATCCCTGGAGTATCTGGAAGTACTATTGCTTTGGTAGTGGGTGTGTTTGAAAAGCTTGTTAATGCTATTAATGCAGTGTCAATTGCACTTTTTACAAGTTTTTTGGGATTTTTATTAAAACCTAAGGAAAATAAGGAGAGATTTTTTGAGAATATTAGGCTTATTGATTTAGGATTTTTGATACCCTTAGGTATAGGGATACTTTTGGCAGTGTTTTTGTTGTCTTCTATAATTCCTAATGCGATGGATAGGTTTCCCGCGCAGTCATATGCTCTTTTTGCAGGGTTGATAATTGGATCTATGACTCTTTTGTTCCCAAAGATTATGGAGAATAAGAAGCCTAAACATAGTATTGTGATGATTTTTTTAAGTTTTGTTTTAGGTGTTTTGATTTGTTATACTCTTGTTGGATTAAAGCAGATTTCTGCGAGCCATTCTTATTTGATTTTGTTTGTTTCTGGATTTTTGGCAATTACAGGAACGATTCTTCCAGGGATTTCTGGCTCTTTTATATTGTTGATTTTAGGTCAATATAAATTCTTTTTTGAATCTTTGCGAATGATTAAGGAAAGATTTTTTGAGCTTTTGTTTTTTGGGATTGGGATTTTAGTAGGCCTTAAGGCGACTGCTTTTTTAATAGAGCTACTTTTGAAAAAGTTTCGGCCTCATACACTTGCCTTCCTAACAGGGCTTATGATTGGTTCTTTAAGGCTGAGTTATGATAAGATTTATGAAACGATTAGTTTAACTAATGATACTTTTGTTGTTGCGATGATTGCAATAGGATTTGTGATTTTAGGGTTTTTTGTGGTGGTTATTTTTGAAAGGCTTTCTAGGAAACATATAGCTTTGGTGAAATCTGAAGACTAGGTATATTTAAAGCGAGATTTTTAGTGGTTTTGTTTTTTTGTTAATTGTTATTTTGGTGGTTTTTTATGTTTTGATTAGTTTCTAATGAAAAACTATAAAAACGATTCTCTAATACTACTATTTTGCGGACTAGGTTGGCAGGCTAGCCCCCTGCTGTAACTGCAAGCGGGCTTTTGGCAGGACCGAAGGTTCTCCCTAGGCGTAAACCATTATTCAATACTATATAGGTTGCCTACGATGAGGGTCTGTCTTTCAGGACGAAGTCTTGCGAGAATCGGGTCAGGTTCGGAAGAAAGCAGCCCTAATCGCTTGATTTTGTGCTTGAGAGGTAGCGGACCTAAGGAAGCTCTTATATGGTTTGTGTAGTGGAGCGTCAAAGGAGAGCCGTGTCCGCATTCTTTTTTGATTTTATGACTCTGTCATTTTGCATACTTAGGTCTTGAGGCCGAAAGTTTGAATAGACGGATTCAGATAACGATTAATCTCAACTATCCTTGAGATACCCAAGCATTTATTCAGAGATTTTTCATTTTGTGATATCCAGCCCATGTCGCATACTTTAATCTTTTTTCCTTGGATTAATAAGAGATGAATTAAGGGAAGCTTAACAAAAAGAGAGTTACAAAAGCAAAACGTTGAAACTATACAATTAAGGTACTTTCTAGAATTTATCCTTTGAAAGTGTTTCATTTTAAGATACTAATGAAGCAATTCCTTTTTGACCTAAATAGATTAGTATGAATAATAAAAGGAATATATTTTTGAAGCCAAGTATCATAAGAATTACAAAAAATGCAGTTAATCCATCAAGAAAACTTGCAAAATCGCCTTTGAATAAGAACGCTTTAAAACCAAGGTAAAGCACAGTTAATATTGGAAATTTTACTCCAAGCGTTCCTAAAAAGAAAAGCGTGGTAGTTAGGGCACAAAAGAGATCTAGTAACCCAAAAATCCTTAGTAGGACCATATTTTTTAGATGTTGTGTTTAATATTATAAATAATTTTCCTAAAGAATAGGCTTTATATTATTTAATTACTATTATTTGATTTCATGAAATCCTTCTCATTCGCATACTTAGGTTTTTTCAAGTAGATAGTTTGAATAAATTGATTCATGCAAGGATTAACCTCAAGTAGTCGCGAGATACCTCGGCATTTATGCTAAAGGTTTTTCATTTCATGACATCCTGCATCGTTTCGCATACTTTAGTCTTAAGGTCTATACTTTGGAGAGAATGATTCACAAAACGATTAACTTTGATTATCTGCAAGATACCTAAGGACGTGGATTTTGAAGTTTTTTTATTTTAGGTATCTTTTTTTGTTTTGAGAGGCTATTTCTTCTAGATTAGGAAAAGGTTTTAATTCATCAGGTTTTAGCAAGGATAAAAATTTTAGATTAAATGTCGTTAGTCTTTTTAATTCAGGGTTTTGAACAGTATCTATGATATATTCGGCAATATTAAGAAATGATGCTAAGATAGTTGGATTATTAGTATTATAGAATTTGCTCTCCTCTGCAAGGTCTAATGATTTTCTTAAGAGACATTCTATGTAACAATATTGAATTTCTTGTGCTTCCTTTTCATATAGTCTTAAATCAATTCCATATAGTGATTCAGGGATTTCAAATAATTCGTTTTCTTCTCTAAAGAATTTGTCTATTGAGGATTTGATATATGATGAACTTGACTCGTTTGGAACTAGGTAGGTTAAGTGTTCTTTTATTTTTTCAAATTTTTCGGTTAAGTTCCTAAACGCCTCTTCAAAATCGCTGTATTTGATTTTGGATGGTTCTTGATCAACTGGTGGCGGTATTCTAATTCTTGAGCGTGGAATTCTATATCTTATTTTTACATCTCCCTTTGTGGTTTTTGTTTGTATGCGTAATATAAATGATTGCACATAGAAGTATTTTTAAAAATTTCTATTTTCCCTTGTTTGTTTTATTTAGTCTATATTTAAATAATCAACAACCTAGCCCTAAAGGGTGAGGTATGTTGGTAATATAAAAGTATACGCTACGTTCAAGCGAGGTTGTTGGTTAAAAAAAGACTACGGAGTCCTCGTGTTGAAACACGAGGTATCCTTTTCTATTAATGAAAGATTTGTTATTAAGGGTTTAATTTTTCTGAGTTCCTGAATAAGTCATTCGCATACTTTGATCTTTTGGTCCACGCAAGAAGAAAATGATTCTCAAAAAGTTTAATCTTGACTATCTGTGAGGTCCCTTTAATCATTAAGCGTTTATTCTGAAGATTTTTTGTTATTTTAAGAATTTAACTTTTTTAAGTGCAATTATTTTGGTTTTTCAACAGTTTAGGGTATATTTGATTAAATTATATTTAAGAAAAATGATAAAAAGAGTAACTTGACAGTAACAAACTTTATAAAGGTTTATTTTAATCATAGTTTATTACTGTTTTATTATTAGTTTATTGCGATGTGTAAATATTATTTAAAAAGATAATTGTAGGGTATAATTTAGCTATTTTAGAAGTATAAGTAGCTAATTGAAAAGGTGATTTTAATGTATAATAATGGAAACGATAATAATTATAATGGAGAAGTACCTGGTAAGAAACCAGAAGATAACGATATAACTGGAAGGCTTACGCCTACCAAAACTGGAAGATTTGAATGTGGCAGTGATGAAAACGCATTTTATGTTGGTGGAACTAAATTTTCTAAACCCCCAGAAAGAGACTATCAAGATAATGTTATTACAAAAGAACAGGCAAAAGAAAATAGGCTTTACAGAATTTTTGACAGGACTAGAGTTTTCTGCGTTGGAGCCATGGCGCTAACAATTGCGCTACTTGGAATCACTGGTATTAAAAATGTCTATGACTTCTATACTACTGAGAAACAGAACCTTACTCTTCAGCAATTTGAAAGTCATAACAAGCCTGAATTCGTTACTCCTAAATACATACTAGATAAACAAGAGGAGCAAATAGAAAATATAATAAAATCACAAAAACTTTTAGAAGAGGGTAATACTCAAGGCACTACAATAGAAAATATAATTGAGTGAACTCTTTTTTGACTTTTTTTGATATTTCTTTCATAAGGTTTTTAAAAAACTAAATTAATCCAACCTATGCAATGGATGGATTTAAGGATTCTTTAACAATAGAAGGAAATGGTTTTGGCCAAGCCAAAGAAGGTAAGGATTTAACCAATCATCAGTTTATTATTAAGGATTTTGAGCCAAGAATCTACCAACAGTCAATATTTTCTAAGGCCACTTTAAAAAATACGCTTGTTGTTCTTCCAACTGGTCTTGGAAAGACTAATGTATTCCTCATGCTTGCAATATATAGGCTAAACAAATATCCTGAACATAAGATTGTTTTGTTTGGTCCAACAAAGCCTCTTGTAGAGCAGTATCTAGGAGTATTTCTTAATAACAGCAATATTAAAGAGGGAGATATTGCAGTACTAACAGGCAGGGTTTCTCCAGAAAAGAGAATGGAACTTTGGGAGAAATCAAAAATTATATTTTCTACGCCACAAGGTTTTGAAAATGACCTTTTAGGAAAAAAAATTTCTTTAAAAGATGTTTCTTTAATTGGATTTGATGAGTGCCATAGGGCTACAGGAAGCTATTCGTATGTTTGGATTGCAAAGAAATATTCTCAAGAAGCAAGTCATCAGCTAATAATAGGTCTTAGTGCAAGCCCTGGCTCAAATACAGAGAAAATTAAAGAGGTCTGTCAAAACCTTCATATTGAACAAATAGAGATGAGAAGCTATGAGGATTTTGATGTGAAAGAGTATGTTAAAGAGATTGATGTAAAATGGGTGATAGTAAACCTTCCTGAAGAGTACATAAAAATTAGAGACCATCTGAAAGCAGTGATTAAAAAAAGGCTTGATAGAGCTAAATCGTTTGGCTATTTAGTTGAGTTTTCAAGTGCAAGTATTAGCAAGAAAAGTATTTTAGAAGCTCAATCAAAGGTTATTAAAAACCTTTCATCAGGGGATAAAAGCCCTGAAAACTATTCTTTACTTTCAATCCTTGCCGAAATAATAAAGGTTGAGCATGCAATAGAACTTATTGAAACTCAGGATGTTTATACTTTAAAGAGCTATTTTGATAGGGTGCATTCAGATGCTTTGAAAGGAACAAGTAAGGCTGTAAAAAATATTGTGATCGACCCTGATTTTAAATCTGCAAATTATATAACTGAACTTCTTTCTGAAAAAAAAGAAAATCATCCAAAAATTGAGAAATTAAAAGAGCTTTTGTTTAAAGAGATTTTAGATGTTGGATTGACAGGATTTACTCAAAAAAAGATTGAAAAAAAGGCCATTATATTCACGCAATACCGAGATTCAGCAAAAAGAATACACGAGGTTTTAAGTCAGATAAAAGGGCTTAAACCCAAGATATTTGTTGGTCAAGCAAAAAAGTCAGATACAGGGCTGTCCCAAAAGGAGCAAAAGCAGATAATAGAGGATTTTAAAGAAGGCCGATTTAATCTTTTGATTAGTACTTCTGTTGGCGAAGAGGGGCTTGATATCCCTGCTGTTGATTTGGTTGTCTTTTATGAGCCTGTGCCAAGTGCGATTAGGCACATTCAAAGAAGGGGAAGAACAGGGAGGCAAGAGAAGGGAAAGGTGTTTGTGCTATTAGCTAAAAACACAAGAGATGAGGCTTATAGGTGGAGTTCTTTTCATAAGGAGAAGGGAATGAAAAATATCTTAGGAGATATTAAAAAAGATAGGGATTTTTTAAAAGGGAATAATGTGACTGAGAACAATGATTCTGAAATAGAATCAAAGAGCAAAGAAAATAATGAGTTGGTAAATAAAAGTGAAAAGCCAAAGATTTTTGCGGATTTTAGGGAAAAAGCATCTGATGTTTTAAAGGAGCTTGATTATAATGGAATTGTTGAGCTTGAACTTTCAAAGTTAAATGTAGGGGATTTTATTCTATCTGAAAGGGTTGCTTTAGAATTTAAGAATACAAGGGATTTTGTTAATTCAATTATTGATGGAAGGCTTTTGCCCCAGATAAGAGACCTTAAGGAGAATTATTTAAAGCCTGTTTTAATCATTCAAGGAGAGGATATCTTTTCTCAGGCAAATATTCATGAGAATTCTATTAGAGGAATTATTATTGCTATCACTGTAGGGTTTAGGGTGCCAATAATATTTTCGAAGGACGCTAAGGAAACTGCAAAATATATTCAAACTATTGCATTGCGAGAGAATATGCAAAAATTAAAGGATACTAGTCCTCATGGAAATAGGAAACAGATGGCTTTAAAAGAAGCTCAAAAGTATATTGTTTCTGCAATCCCAGGGGTAGGACCCACGCTTTCAGAGCCGATACTTAAGAGATTTAAAACCATTAAAAATATTGCTAATGCAAGTGAGAAAGATTTTTTAGAGATTGAAAAGATTGGAGAAAAGAAAGCAAGATCTATTTTTGAGATTTTTAATGAAGAGTATGAATAAATGAAGATAAATTTTGGTTCTTATTAAGTTTGAATGATTTGCAGTAATCTTTATATAAAACCTATTGTTACTGCAAAGTAATACTTATTATTTCATAGATAAAAAGATA